>Ga0209721_1000103_pt1:0-35000 | contig 84387 bp, 61 predicted proteins | sample TshhotsprinmetaG_FD_184139 | JGI IMG/M metagenome (GOLD analysis project Ga0209721, IMG submission 184139) | Hot spring microbial communities from South Africa to study Microbial Dark Matter (Phase II) - Tshipise hot spring metaG (SPAdes)... | ecosystem: Environmental > Aquatic > Thermal...
TCAGCCGGATAAACATTTTCACCACCTGAGATGAACATGTTCTTTTTTCTATCAACTATGTAAAGATATCCTTCATCATCTTCGCGGACTAAATCACCGGTATAAAACCAACCGTCTTTCAGTGAATTCCTTGTTTCTTCTTCGTTTCTCCAGTAACCAATAGTTACCGATGGACCTTTTAAGACGAGTTCTCCAACTTCACCTTTTTTAACTTTTTCATTTTCATCGTTAAGAATTTTATATCTGAGGTAAAAATTAACTTTTCCTATTGATCCAATCTTTCTCATTGCATCATCTTGATGAAGCGAAGTTACGCTTGGTCCAACTTCAGTTAAACCGTAGCCTTGCCTTATCGGTACTCCTTTCTTATGCCATAATTCTATTAAAGGTAAAGGCATAGGTTCACCACCAACAACAAAAAATTTAACTGAAGATAAATCAACCAAATCAAACAACTCCGATTGCGCCATTATTGAAAGCATAGTTGGAACTGCCATAAACATCGTAGCCTTGTATTCATTTAATAATTTTAATATTAAATCAGCATCAAATTTTTTAGTTAAACAAACAAAAGCTCCGTGGTGTAAAAAAGGAGTTAATATTACATTCCATCCTCCAGTATGAAACATAGGTGTACAGCTTATTGATTTATCACTTGAAGTTATGTCCAGACGCAAACACGTATTAATGCTATTCCAAAAAAGCATTTTGTGAGTGTATAAAGCACCTTTTGGATTCCCAGTCGTTCCACTTGTATAAAGAATAAATATGGGAAGATCTTCAAGATTTAAGTCTAGATCTTCAAAATCAAAAAACTGTTCTGAAACGGAAGATATTTCATTGGTGAATTCTTCTAGAGATAGTTTTACTCTAATTTTTTTAAAGGAATCTAAACCTCTAACTTTTTCATAATATTTACTTTCGGTAAGAATTATTTCTGGTTCGCAATCATTCAATTGATAATCTATTTCTACAGGTGTTAAACGATAATTCAAAGGCACAATTGTTATTCCAATTTTCTGCGCAACAGAGAATAATATCACGTGTTCGAGTGAATTTTCAGCGAGTATTACAAGTCGATCACCCGTTTTAATTCTAAAATCTGAAATAAACTTTTTAGCAAAATAATTAGCTAAGTTATTCAATTGACTATATGTCAATTCTCTATCTGTTTCATACTCTTTTATTGCAGTTTTATGGGGAAAATACTCAGCCCACTTTGATATCCAATCGTATTGAATCATTTTCTAATCCTTTCAATTATTGAAAATATCAGAACAAATGCTCCACTGAAAATCATTGCAAACGCAGCAGTGGCACCAGGATTATTGTGATAAATCGTTATCTTGAAATAATGAAATCCAAAGTGGGTCAATAAAGCAATAAGACTCGAAAGAAAGACAAGGATTGGCTTAGGATTTTTCTTAAATAAACCTAAAAAAATGGGCCAGAAAGTTGTAACAAATAATCCATATACTCCATTTTGAGCAAATAAAGCAACTGATAGATTTGGGAAGTAAATCTGTTGCACTGAAAAGAAATAAATAATTATTCCTAAAATCACTAAAAATAACTTAGTTATAAGAAGAAGAGATCTTTTTAGTTTTTCTTCTGAAATATCTTCTTTGAATTTTTTAATGATCTCTCGCGCTATATTTACAGAGAAAATTGTAGAAAGCGCAATAAAAATATTATCAAGCGTTGAAAAGCCAGCAGACAAAATGCCAAGCGTAATAAGTGCCAAAATAACTGGTGGAAAAATTTTATTTATATAGACGGCAATAGCTTGATCTGGTTTCAATATAGTATCTTCAATTCCAACACGAGCAAACAATCCAGTAAACAAAACAAAGAAAAAGAGAGAGCCAACAATTACAACTGTTAAAAGATATTTATTTAAATCTTTTTCTGACTTTAAATACAAAGCTTTCGAAATGATGTGCGGTTGACAGATGATTGCAATGCCAACTAGAAAATTAGCTACGAATACTTCAAATAAGTCTCTGAAAAGCAAACTTTGTGGATTTGTAATAGAAATAAGATTAGAGTCAATCTCACTTAGTCTTTTAAAGAGATATGATGGTGTTAATCCTAAAAAAATAGGGCCTGAAACTAGAAATATTATGGCTGTGAAAATCATAATAATTGCTTGAAAAGTATTTGATAATAATAACACATTAACGCCACCACCTATCATTAAGTAACCAACGGAGAAGACTAAAACAACAATCAGAACATATTCAGGTTTCACATCAAAAGATTTTGCTAAAACAATTGTAATTCCCACTGCGATTAATACAGCAAAAGTTATTTGCAGAAAAGAAACTAAAGCATAGAAAATAGTAAAAAATTTATTTCCGTATCTTTCACCAATCCAGTGTGGTACAGTCAAAACTTTTGTTTGTTCACCGACTTGTAAAAATTTTTTTGACATCAAAATCAATCCGATATAAATTCCCAATGGAGCAGCAATCCCATATCCTAAAAACCCTGAGAGGCCATATAGATAAATTAGTCCCGGATTGATTACAAATGTCGCAGCACTTGTCATCCCAACTGCGAGTGATAATCCTACCATTATTGGATTAGCAGTTTTTGTACCTATTGAAAAACTTTCAATAGTCTGCTTTTTTCTTTTACTTATATATGTTAGAATTATTATTCCTACCAAGTAAAAAATTATCGTAGCAATTAAATAAGTTTTAGTATTCACTTAACACCTATATATTAAAGCCTTAACAAAGCTGAGGCAAAAGCCAGGCCTCCACCAGAACCTATTAAAACAGCAAGTTGATTTTTTTCTAACTTTCCTTTCAAGTTAGCATCTGCAAGCGCCATGGGAATACAAGCAGACCCAGTGTAAGCATATTTATCCATTATGGTATGAGCTTTTTCGAAGGGAACATTCAAATTTTCCATTGTCTCACGAATCGAATTAATGTTGATTTGAGTAAAAAAGAAATGATCTATTTGATTGGGAAGAATATCAAAATACTCACATATGTTTTTGATCATTTTTGTCCACATAGTTGGATTTATTTCTTTTGGAAATTTTTTAACGAACTTTAATAGATGGTCTTTATTTTCTAATACAGATTTATTGATCGGTTTGAATGTTCCCCCGGCATAAATTCCCATCCAATCATGATATTGTCCGTGTGTAATAAGCTTACTAAAAAGAAATCCTCTATTTGTAAAATTAACTGAAGATAGAATAACTGCACCAGCTCCATCGGCAAAAAGTGTAACCGTTTTTTTGTCTGTCATGTCAAGATACTTGCTCATCGCATAAGCGCCAATTACAAGAATATTTTTATATCTATCATCCGCTATGATAAACTTACTTGCAACATCAACCGCGGTAACAAAGCCTGCACAAGCCGTGTTGATATCAAATGTTCCTGCTCTCTCTGCACCAAGTCGATATTGAACAACACTTGCTGTGGAGGGTGAAATGTATTCTGGTGTATCGGTAGCAACAATTATTAAATCTAAATCCTTAGCGTCTATTTGAGAATCACTAAGTGCATTTAATGCAGCGTTGAAACATAAGTCCGCAGTGGATTCATTTTCATTGCACCATCTTCTTTCTCTTATGGTAAGATTTTCTTGCAACCAGGTATCAACGTCTTCTCCTAACAATTCATTAAAAAACTTATTATCCAATACACGAGACGGTGCATAGTATCCGATTCCTTTAATTACCGCATTTCGTTTTTTTATCTCAAATAGTTTAGTTGAATTTTTCATTAAATAGTCATTCCTCCATCTACACTTAAAACTGCGCCGTTAATATAATCTGCTTCATCGGAAGCAAGAAACAAGTAGGCACTGGCAATATCTTCGGGTTTTCCCAGTCTGCCCAGAGGTGTTTTTTCCTTCATCATTTGAAGAACCTTTTCAGGAACAGACATTACCATTTCCGTTTCAATAAACCCCGGTGCAACCGCATTGACACAAATGCCTTTCCTACCAAGCTCTCTAGCCCAAACTTTAGTAAGACCTATTATTCCTGATTTGGTAGCTACGTAATTCGACTGACCAAAATTCCCATAAAGCGCAACAACTGAGGATGTGTTGATAATCTTTCCTTTTCCTCTCTCAACCATATGTGGAGCAACCGCTTTTGTACAATTGAAAACTCCAGTAAGATTAACATTAATCACCTGTTGCCATTGCTCCTCTGTCATTTTAAACAAAGTGGCATCACGTGTAATACCAGCATTGTTAACAAGGACATCGATTTGCCCAAATTGTTCGATTATGGAGTTAACATTTTTTTCAATCATTGAAGCATTAGTCACATCAGTAAATTGAAATATGCAAACATATCCCTTGCCACTCATTTCACTTGCAAGTTTTTCTCCATCTTCTTTTAAAACATCCCAAATAACTACTTTAGCACCTTCCTCACAAAATTTAATAACAGCAGATCTACCAATCCCTCTTGAACCACCAGTAATAATTGAAACTTTATTTTTTAATCTCATGGCTTGCCTCAACCTAATTTTATTTTCTGTATTTTATTTTTGCTTTAGTCCATTTATCCAGAAAATTTGAAAAATTTTCCACCATAAGAGTATAAAATTCTTCCATTTCATTAAGTCGCTTTAAAATTACCCCAATATCATTACTATTAGACCCTTTTGCTTCACGTTTTAGCTCAATTGCGAGTTTTTTATTTTTTTTAATTAATTCGAAATTATTTCTAAAAGCGTTTTCAAAAATCTCAGGATGTCCTTCGTAATGGTCTTTTCTACTTCCTGGAATCCATACTTTTCGAACTAAATTTCTGTCTCTCAACCTTCTAATAATTTGACTGACAGGACCTTTACTTCTTTTTAACTGTTTACAAATATCATCTAGCGAAATCGGTTGAGGTGAAAAGATCATAAGTGCAACAATGTGTCCCATAAGTTTACTTAATCCAAAAGCTTTATAAGCTTCACCGAAGCTTTGAATAATTTCTCTTTTAACTTTATCTTCAAAATTTAATGTTTTCATTATTTGATACGTTTGATTTTTTTAGAACATAACAATTTAATTTATACAAGTCAACAACTTTTATTTAATATTTTACAAGTAATTTATTTCGAGATTCTCCTTACTATCGATGGTATTCAATTTCTTTGATACTTTGCTTTTAATATTTGATTCAAAACTTCCTCTTTTGTATTTATGAATTGTAGTTATAATTTTACTGGAGGTGTGTTATGCAACATTATGGATTTATTATCAACGGGAATTTTGTTCTCACATCCAAGAAATATAATGTGAAGAATAAATCCAATCATCAGGTATATGCCACTGTGTCATTAGCTTTTGAAAATGATATAAAAAATGCAATTAGTGCAGCTTACAATGCATATAATGTCACAAAATCTCTTTCAGCGTATAAACGTAAAGGAATATTAAATAAAATTGCTAACTTAATTTCCTCAGAAAAAGAAGACTTGGCAAGGCTTATAACATTAGAAACAGGAAAGCCAATTAAACTTTCTAGAATTGAAGTTGACAGAGCTGTAAATACATTTCAAATTGCCAGTGAAGAAGTTGATAGAGTTTATGGCGATACACTCACACTTGATATAAATCCACATTCTGAAAATAGATTTGGAATAACAAAAAGATTTCCAATTGGTCCTGTTCTAGCTATAACACCATTTAACTTTCCAATTAATCTTGCGGCACACAAAATAGCACCAGCTATTGCAGTAGGTAATCCAATTATATTTAAACCTGCCACCGCTTGTATGTTAACTGGAACAAAACTTACTGAGATTGTTAATGAAGCTTGCGATATTCCTGGATATATTAATTCAATAAATTGTTCTGGTGCGATGATTGAAAAATATCTTAATGATGAGAGAATAAAGAAAATAAGTTTTACTGGTAGTTGCGAGGTTGGATGGAGAATAAAATCACTTGCCATAAAGCAGAAAGTCACTCTTGAATTGGGCGGTAATGCTGGTGTAATAGTTGACAAAGACGCCAATTTAGAATTTGCAATACCAAGATTAGTAACAGGAGCTTTTGCTCACGCGGGACAAATTTGTATTTCCATTCAACGCATCTTTGTTCATAAAGAAATATTTGAAACATTTCTAAATCAGTTTGTTGAAGAAACTTCTAAAGTAAAATGTGGTGATCCGTTTGATGAAGAAGTTATTGTTGGACCAATGATAACAGAACAAGATGCTAAACGTGTCGAAGAATGGGTTAACGAAGCTGTTCAAGGTGGTGCTAAAATTATGATTGGCGGAAAAAGAAAAGGTGAATTTTACAAGCCAACGGTTTTAACAAGTACAACACCAGAAATGAAAGTTAACGCAATGGAAGTTTTTGCTCCTGTTGTAACAGTGGAACCTGTTGAATCTTTTGAAGAAGGAATAAAAAAGATAAATGATTCTCGATATGGATTACAGGCTGGGGTATTCACTAATAATTTGAAAAATGCTATTTACGCCTTTGAAAACTTAGAGGTTGGCGGAGTAATCATCAACGACTATCCAACATTTCGAGTGGATAATATGCCTTATGGTGGAGTTAAAGATAGTGGAATTGGAAGAGAAGGTTTAAGATATGCTATTGATGAAATGACCGAATTACGACTAGCGGTATTTAATAAAATTTGAAATCAGTTATTTAGAAAATGCTAATAGTAAAGCATTCAATAAATCAGCACGTCGGACAGGTTTGGGAATGAATATTAACCCCATTTCTTCAATTTGTTCTTTTAATCCACTCAAAATATCTGCTGATGTAGTTACGATTTTTAGATTTTGTAATCTCTCTCGCTTTTTTATCTCTTTAATTACATCCATTCCAGGTATATCGGGTAATCTAAGATCTAAGACAATTCCATCATATTCTTCCGTTATTAACTTATTAAGTGCTAACTTCCCTGAAAATACAGTCTCAACTTCACACTCTGTTAACATCAGCTTAAATAATTTATGATTGTATTCCTGATCATCCACAACTAAAATTTTCTTATCCCTGATCAATGATAAATCTTTAGGCAACTGAACTACCTCCGCTTCTTCTATTTGTTCTGTTCGCGATGTTGGATATGTAAAGCTTACTGTTGTACCCACATTTTTTTTACTTTCGATTTTGATATCTCCATTCCAAAGACTTATTATTTCTTTAGAAATTGCCAAACCTAAACCACTCCCACCATATTTTTGAGAAATTTCTGGTGCTTGTTCGAATGGAATAAACAAACGATCTAACTCTTCCTGTGTCATTCCAATGCCTGTATCACTTATCTTGAAAACAAGTGTACCATTTGTGTAACGTACATCTACTGAAATGAGGCCTTCTTCTGTAAACTTAACTGCGTTGTCCAAAATATTTAGTAGAACTCTTTGTAAGTTATGCGCATCTAAAAGAAAATAAGCATCAGGTTCTAAATTGGAATTATAATCTAAAGCGATTTTCTTCCCTATTAGTTTAACTTCTATCATCGATAACACTGATTTCATTAAAGCAATTAAATTATATGGTTTTTCTATAATTTTTATCTTACTTGCTTCTGCCTTGGAAAGATCTAAAATATCGTTCAATGTCTTAAGAAGATGTTCGGCACTCTTTTGAATGTAAACTAAAAATTCCTTAAACTCTTCTTTTATATCCATGCTTACAAGGATGTCAACGTAACCAAGAATTATATTTATTGGAGAACGTAATTCATGAGACATATTTGCCATAAATCGAGATTTTGTGGCAGCTAAAATTTCTTTTTGCTTTACTGTTTCTTCTAAAGTTTTTATTCGCTCAACTTCACGAGTAATTTCAACAAAAGAAATTAAATAACTTGGCCTCTTATGATAGATAACTTCCGAAATATAGATATTAACCCAGATTTTCGCTTTATCATGATATCTTCTCATCTTGATAAGATATGGTGAACCATCCATAGACATTTTATCAGAAAAAATTGCATTTACATCTTTCACATTATCAGGGTCAACCAGGTCCCAAATTTTACGACCTAAATTTTCATCACTAGATAGCTGGAGTAATTCCATTCCTTTTTTATTTGTGAATAAAATTTCAAAAGTTTCTCTATCGACTATAAGCACTCCAATCTGAATCTCATCCATCAATTCTGCATGAGTTTTTTGCAAGGTTTGAAATTTTTCTCTATAAGTTTTCTCTTCTGTGATGTCTTCAACTATCACTAAAAAAAATTCTGATTTCTTACTCTTTACTTTAACAGGATAAACTGAAACTCTCACATTTAATTCATTACCACTCTTATCGATCAGAACTGTCTCATAATCTTCTAAAATTTTTTTTGAAAGAATCGCTTTTATTATCATGTTTTTCTCTTTCTCATAAGGCGAAATGATTGTGCCAATGTGTTTATTCAAAATTGATTTCTCAGAGAAACCAAACATCTTATAGCTGTTACCTCCCCAAAACTCAATCAAGCCCTTAGGCGAAATCAACATTAAAGCTTGATCAGTGTGATGTAATATTGCTTTGAATAAATCAATATTTTCAAGGATATTCTTCTTGTCGCTTTTGTTTTTATTTGATGTTTTTTGTTTTCTTTGATTTTTCATTGTTGTTTACCAATTGATTTTAATTTTAAAATAAGAAATTTTGTAAGTAGATTTTAGATAAATATTTTTTTTAGGATTACTTTTTTCTATTTTTGAAGTAGAAATATGGAATCTAAAATTAAGAATCTTACTGTTAAACTTACCCACAATCCAAAAAGAATTCCCAAATCAAGTGAATTAATTTTTGGTAAATATTTCTCGGATCATATTTTCACGTGGGATTATGATCCAGAACATGGCTGGTATAACCCAACAATTCAACCATATTCTTCTCTTCCTATTGAACCAGGAATAATTGTTCTTCATTATGGACAAACTGTTTTTGATGGATTAAAATGTTATTATGGAATTGATAGTAAAATCAGATTCTTTCGCGTTAAAGACTACATAAGAAGATTTAATAATTCTGCGCGTGGTCTATGCATTCCAGAATTTAACGAAGAAGAGCTTCTTGAATATCTAACCGAGCTAATTGTTATTGACAAGAATTGGGTACCTCAAGAAGAAGGTACAGCTTTATATATAAGGCCCATTATTATTGCCGCTGATAATGCTTTGGGAGTAAGAAGTTCTTATAATTACAAAATGTTTATCATCTTAAGTCCGGTAGGCTCTTACTACGCGGAAGGATTCAACCCTGTTAAAATTTTGGTTGAAGAGCAATACTCCCGAACTGCTCCCGGCGGACTTGGTGCATGTAAAACAGCAGCTAATTACGCTGCTAGTTTAATGGCTGGAGAAATTGCTAAGAAAAAAGGATTTACCCAAGTACTATGGCTCGATGCATGTCACAAAAAATATATTGAAGAAGTTGGCACGATGAATATTTTCTTCCGAATCGATGATGAACTAATAACTCCTCCATTGGAAGGAACTATCTTACCAGGTATAACAAGAGATAGTCTAATTAAAATTGCCAAAAAAGAAAATATAAAAGTCTCCGAAAGAAAAATATCCATTGATGAGGTTATAAATGCTCATCAAAAAGGTAGTTTAAAAGAAGTATTTGGCTCTGGAACTGCGGCTGTTATTTCTCCAGTTGGTCTCCTCAGCTATCGGGGTAGTGATTTTATAATTAATGATTTTCAAATTGGAGAATGGAGTAAATACTTTTATGATTTAATCACCTCATGGCATTATGGTAAAACAATTGACGATTTTGGTTGGATAACAATTTTAGAAGAATAGTTTTTGAGTGGAAAATTATTCATAGTTTCAACGCATATTGGAAATTTAGATGATTTAACCCTCCGTGCTAAACGTGTTTTAACGGAAGTTGATTTTATAATTTGCGAAGAATTAAAAATTGCAAAACAACTACTAAGACAAATAGAAATTACAAAAGAATTAATAGAATTAAACGAGCACACTGAAAAAGTAAATTCAAATATTATAATTGAATTATTAATAAGCGGTAGAAACGCTGCACTTATTTCCGACTCAGGCACACCAATATTTTCCGATCCTGGTAATCATTTAATTAAATTAGTCATTGATAAAGGAATAAATATTTCAATCATTCCCGGACCAGATTCACTAATACCGTCTCTAATTGTTTCTGGTTTTGGTATAAGTAAATTTTATTATGCTGGTTGGCTTTCTATAAAACCAGATTTAAGGAAAAAGGAACTAAAGAATTTAAAAAATATAAAACAAACAATTGCTATAATGGAAACGCCCTATAGGTTAAAACAATTACTTCAGGATGTCATGAATGTTTTTGGTGAGAAGATCAAAATCTGCCTTGCCTGCGACTTAACGACAACAAATGAAATTATTTTTCGTGGTGAAATTAAAAATGTTTTTGAGGAAATAAAAAATCGAGCATTAAAGCCTGAATTTATTTTAGTTATAGATAACAATCAGAAAAACTAAATTAGATATTCTTTAGCCCAAGAGCATCTTTTACTTTTTCCATCAGCGATTGATATGAGACAGGGGAAGTAACAAAATAATTTGCTCCTAGTTCAAATGTCAAATCAACTATTTCTTTATCATTTAATGCTGAGGCTACAATAACTTTTGTGTTCGAATTTTTAGCATTACTACGAATTGTCTTTAGAACCTCGAACCCACTAACTTCGGGCATCATTAGGTCGAGTATAACTAAATCATAAGTTTTTTCATTAATCTTTACTTTGGCTTCTTTCCCGTTTGGAGCAGTATCTGCATCTAAACCTGCTCTTTTTAAGTAATGAAGATGCATTTTTACAACGAGTGGGTTATCATCAACAATAAGAATTTTAAAATTATTCATTTTTCCTCATATGTTATGTTTGATTGTTTTACTACAGATTTATAAACTCTCCATTTAGAAGTTTCAAATGCTAATGTAGTAAATTCAAATCCTTTTTCAAATGCATCAGGGTACATTGCTGTAAGTTGATCAAATCCAGTTACAGTTATATCTGGCCGTGGTACAACTATATAGTTAGCCGCAAATTGTGGTTGTTGGATAACCCTTATATAATCATATTGATAAGGCAAATAAAACTGTTTTGGATTATTAAAAAAGCAAACAATAGGATAACCCACCGCATCATCTATTATGATCATCTCATTTTCATTAACTGTCTCTTTTAAGTGTTTGGCAACTTGAAGTTCTTCTTCAAAAATATCCGTAACTATCTCACCTTTAAGAACTTTTATAAAATTGCTCTCAGTTATATCAACAGATTTTTCAAGAGAAAAATAACCAAAATAAAGTGATATAAACATTAAACCGAGTACTACATAAGAATATACATTTGATAGAAGCGGAGAATTAAGATAATAATACATAATAATAACAGCTAATGGTACAAGCACGGCAAACCAGCTATAACTAACCGCAGAAATCCCAAGAAAAACCACAATTATCTGCAAAATAATTGGTGAAAAGGTAGCAACAAAAAGTGTTATTGTTTTTATGGTAGGAAGAGTAAAAAGATATGCTGGATAAGTAAAGAATGCTAATTTTAATATTATCCAAAAAGAAAGTATTATGTTACCTTTTGCTTCAGCGAGTTCTGGTCTTAATGACATTTCTTTGGATACTTGTTTGAAGTAAGAATACGGGCTAAAGTAAAAATAAAATGGTTCACCCGCAAATATCCAATTCAAATAAACCCATGAACCCAATACAATAAAAGTCGGAAGAACTAACATCAAAGTTAGTGCAAAAATTCTTGTGGCGTTAAATTCTGTGGATTCAGAAATTAAAAAAGGTGCGAAAGGTATTAAAACTAATGTCAAAAAGAATGTATCATATCTAATTCCAGACATCGCACCAAGAGCTACACCTGAAAGGACTATATAATAAGGAATACGCGTTTCATTAAATCTAAAAAATGAATAAACAAATATTACAAAAAATAAAATATACAAGGTTTGACTTGGTTGGGCAAAAATTACATATAAAAAAACTGGATTAATAAATAATAAAACAGTAAGGGCGAATTTTATAACATTCTTTCCAGGAATCCATCTTAAATATCTAATACATAGAGCAACAATCAAGGCTCCCCACGAAGTAGAAATTATTAAGGAACTAATGGGATTTGATGTAAGTCCTAGCGGAAGGTAAAATAAATAAGGCAGAGGAGGATAAATCAAACCTAAATTTTCAAGTCGAGGCGGATTTCCACGAGTAGCCAGTTGAGCTTTTTCCATCAAAAAAATTCCCTCATGGGCATAAAAATTAAAAGCTAGATATAAATAAACACCTAATGCAAAAAGTCCACTCCATAACAAAAGAAAAATAATTATGTCACGTGGTTTTACTGCCATTAAAATCTACCAGCAACTTCGGGTTTTTTAATGGTTGTTAATCCATGGGTTGTTTTTTCCCAGTAATATGGTTTAAATATTAATTGCCATAATGCTTTATAAGCTCCCAAAGAGTGCAAAATCCAATAAATAGGGTTAAGCAAAGCGTAAATTACAAGACCATAAAGTCTTCTTCTAAAAACTGCCAACATGTTCATATAAACAACCATGGCATTACCAATAAGTAAGTTAAATAGGGATATGTACAAAACCCATGCAGGAAAAATATCCGTTATCCACTGAGGTCTAAAAACTAACCAGGTAATAAACAATATCCATAAAGGTAAGTTAATTAAAAATGTAGCAGGAGTGCCACCAATAAAAAGAAAGAAAGCAAACATTCCGCGGAAACCAATTTTGCGATACAACTCAATAGGATTGCGCATATGAACAAGAACGGTTTGCATATAACCCTTAACCCATCTCGATCGTTGTCGAATCCAGCTTCGTACACGTTTATTCGCTTCTTCATATGTTGTCGAGTTGATTGTTCCTACTTTATATCCTTTTGCATATGCCCGAACGCCAAGGTCAGCATCTTCAGTCACGTTAAAAGGATCCCATGCATTCAATTCTACCAACTTCTCTCTGATAAAATGATTACTTGTACCTCCCAATGGTATTGGTACATTTAATCTATCCATACCTGGTAACATATAATCAAACCAATAGGAATATTCAAGTGTGAACATCTTGGTCAGAAAGTTCTCATTAGCATTGAAATAATTTAATTGAGCTTGAATACAAATGACATCCTCGGGAAATTTTTTAAAGCCAACAATTGCTTTTTTAAGTTGGTCAGGTTCTGGTATATCTTCAGCATCGTAAATTGTTACAATTTCTCCCCTACAAAAAACCAAACCATAATTGCAAGCCTTTGGTTTAGTTTTCGGCTGCATATTCGGAACAATTATACATTCAAACACAGAAGGTATATCAAGATTTCGAATTTTATTAATCGTCGTAAAATCATCTTCTTCAAGTAACATCTTAATATCAAGCTTATCTCTTGGATAATCTAAATTACTCAAAGCATATATTAGCGTTTCTATAACCTCTGGTTCTTTGTATACAGGCAAAAGAATGCTATAAATAGGTAGTTCATCGTCATGAAGTTCCTTGATCTCTGCTTGTGTCACAGCCTCATATAATTCGAATCTTGCCCCCGCTAGAGTTAAAACAAACTTAAATCCAATTGAAAAGAGATATAACAAATTTACAACAGCCATGACTATAGTCATTGTAGAAGCAGGATCGTAAGCAAGACCAATAGTAAATAGTGTTCCAAGTATAACTAAGGAGATTGTTTGTGGTAAAGTGAATGTTTCGATAGCCGAACTTCTTTCATCTTCAATAAAGAGACTATAAACTGCACTTTCTGCAAGTTCTTGTCCAAACGCTTTGTGTAAAACCCATTGTATATCCACATCTGTTGCATAGAAAATTTTTAGCGGTGAATTTACTCTTTCGTAAATATGTTGAATAACTTCTTCATCGAGAGGATTCAACATTGCGACGTAAATGTATTCGCCATTTCGACGGAATGGACAAACTAACTTATCTTGTAAAAACGTCTGATCAAAGGACATTAATAATTCAAAATCAATATCTTGAATCAATAGATCTACCTTACCTACAGGTATTTCTTTGCGAATTAAATTTTCATAATCCTTTCTAGAAATATAACCATAAAATAGAAGGGCTTTTGAAAAGTATAACTTTTCTCGTTCAGCAAATTGCTCTATAGACTCAACTTGCTCTTTAGAGAAAACTCTTTCTCTGATTAATAAATTTTGTAACGCCCTATTAGGACTAGGACTGGAACCAGAGGCCGATTTTAAAAGCTCTTCCGGCACCAACATCTCGTCCAAAGGCGTCCACGCTGTATCCGACATATCCTGCTATATTTTTATTAAACCTGTATAATATTGCTGGTTCAACCTTCAACAGGGAAAAATCAAGGTTACGTTCAAATATTTGACTGAATCTAAGAGTAGTATCAACTCTATCATGGTTTCCTAAACCAAGAATGAAATTTGCAGAAACTAAAATAGTGACTTTTGGAGAAATATTTAATCCTAGTGTTCCTCCCCCTCTTAGTTGATCTGAAGGAGCTTCAAATCTTTTCCTCAATCCAAAATAAACTTCCCAAAATCCTTGTGTCATTGTTCTACCGAAAGGTGCACCTATTAGAGCTGTGACTTGGAAGTCAACTTGACTATTTCCAAGAGGTGGATCACCAGGATTTGTATAAAAAGGGAATGATACTAAAAATTGAAGTGCTGCAGTTGGTACCCCACGATATAACTGAAACTGTATACCAACCTCTTGGTCACCAAATCCACCATTAGATATAACTCCAATACTATCGCGATAACTTAAACCATAATAAAACATATTAGCAAGAAACATTACATCATCTTCCAATCCATATTCGTAATAAAGGTTAGTCTCATATTTCGTAAAAATACCTCCCAAAGGTAAAAAGAATCGCTCTCCATTTCTATTAAAGATTGTTTCTGATGAATAAAAAGATTGCGTGCCCGAAAGAAAATACCTATTCACTTTTTGTTGCCAAACGCTTGCTAAACCCAACTGAGTCGATAATATAACTAAGAGTAAAGCAAAAGAAACTTTTTTAACCACGGGCAATTCTAACTCCTCTTCTACTTCTAACATACAATAAAATTGCTAATCCAACTATAATAATCCAAGCAATAATTAACCATATGTATTTATATCTGGTCAATTCAATTCTCACAGGTTTCTTTTCAACTGGTGCAGTATATAAAATTTTGTCAAGAGCTTCAGCTGTCTTAAACACAAGTGGATAATCTGCACCACTCATAATAGCAACATTACCATCTAAATTTCCAAGTCGTTGCCCAAATTGATCTGCTAATTTTACTAAATAACCTTTACCTTGCTCACCATAACTTGATACAAGTAGAACATGATTGGATGTTAAAGTCTTAGTTAGTTGCATTACTGCGATTGGCATATTATCAGAATACTCAAACATCACTTGTTTAGTTGAGCTACTAATTATCTTAAAGTTTTGACTCATATCGAGAGGTAAATACTCGAAAGATTCTTTGTTATACCTTACATCAGAAGAAACAACAATGTAATTGTTATTTGAATTTTCCATAGTTGCAAACATTTCTGCAAATGTCATTATCGGAGGGAAATATTGTTCTTGTTTAGAAATTTTTTGGATCGCGTTAACTATTGAAGCTGCTGCTTGAATATGTTCAGGGAGAGGGTTCGATTGAAAAACCACATAAATATTCGTTAAAAAAACGTTTGGAAAACTATTGAAATTCGAGATTTTGTTAACATTCTCAGCTAATACATCAAAGTAAGAAAAGGAATAAATCTCACCTACAAACTGCGTCAGGTCGTCTCTACATTCACCTTCATCAGGAAAGTAATTAAACTCAAGTTCAAAAGTGTTTATTTTTTTAAATAAGTATTTAGGTAACTTTACTACGAGACCGTTAATATTTCCTGATTCATCGAGACGTTTACTTTCAACCATCACATCATTTAAGTAAATATTTAAGAAGCCAGTTGGAAAAGTTTCTCTAACTGGGGTATATTTTGAATATAAATAAAAGTTTATTTCACCAATAAACTTAGCAAGTTCAAGTTCTGATATAAACATTGTAATTCGTAAACTTCCAATACCTCTAGTCTGCAACTTTTCATATCCTAATTCATCGAGTGTTAATTGATACTTGTTACCTACAAACGATTTTAACTTGAAAGGTTCAATGTATCTAATTAACGCAAAATCAGAAAGCAATTTTACATATTGTTTGGGATGAACCAGTGCGGATGCTGATTTTTGAACGGCTTTATCATTATCCCCGGAAACGTATAATACTTTTGTTCCATCGAAAATTCTTACAAATGCTATACCATCTTCTGAAGTAAAGGTTTGTTTAAATTTACTCGATATCTCATCACGTCCTATTGAATAAGGTATTGGCAAACTCTGTAATTCATCTGTTTTACCAATACAAACAACATGGGAATAATTCTTAATTGTTAAAGGGTCAACCTCTTCAAATGTGGAGAACCTAATGTTTTCAGATTTAACTAAATCAAGCACTCTAGTATTAACCCACATTACACTTCCGGCTAATTGAGTAGTTAGCCTCTTTGGTGTAAGTATTAATATTGACTCCCCTATATCTGCTAAAAAATCAGCTATTGTATTTTTAACTTTTTCTGAATAATTCAAAACTACTTTCGTGTTTTGTTTAATTACCAACCATAATCCTTGAGTAGCTAAGTCTCTGCATCTATCATCTGTTATGTTTAAGTATCCACCTACTTCTATTTTTAGTAGAGGTTTTTCCGCAGCAAGTAAATCCTCCAAACGTACATCGCTCAGTGGAATTTTTACTACCGGTGCATTAGAAATACTCTTAAAAAAAGCAGTATAAACTGGTACATCATTTACAGAAATCTTTATATTTGAATACTCGCTAAGAATAGTAGAAAAAGAATAATGAAGTTCAAAATAACTACTTTTGAAGTCTATTCCTTCTCTTGGTATAGGAAAGAAAAAAGTTTGAGCAGGCGTTATACCATACAAAACTATATCTTTTTGAAATCCTATGTCGCGAAGAGAGATTTCCTTAAAATTTTGGGCAGAAATTTCATTCCAAAATATAAAAAATATGATTACTTTAAAAAGCAAAAAGCATCCGGTAGTTTTTTGAATCATTACTTTAACTCCTTATTATAACTATTGCATATATAAAGAGTTAAAGATAAAAAGTCAAGTATTATTTTATTTTTTTTCCAGAATTATAAAATTTTCAATATGGTATGTTTGAGGAAACATATCTACCGGTTGAACAGCTGAAATTTTATAGTGCTCAATTAAATAGGCAATATCCCTTGCTTGAGTAGCAGGATTACAACTGATATAATAAATTTTCACTGGTTTTAATGTTTTTATTTGTTGAATTACATTTTTACTAAGTCCAGCCCTAGGCGGGTCAATTATTATAACTTTCTTTTTATTAAAAAAACTCTCATCTAATTCGAAACCATCCAGTAAATTTTGTTTAATGAATTTAATATTTTTTACATTGTTTCGTTGCGCATTTCTTTTTGCTGAAATAATTGATTGTTCGACTTCTTCAAAACACAAAACTTTATCGAAAAACTCCGATAAAATTATACAAAGTACACCAACTCCACTATAAAGGTCTATCAAAATCCTATTGCTAGACGAATTTTTGGCAGTATCTTTCGACAAATCATTGCGAATTAATGAGAATAAATTTTCTGCTTGAGGGGTGTTGGTCTGAAAGAAAGTATTAGGGTAAATTTCAAATTCGTAACCAAATAATTTTTCGATTATATAACCTTTTCCAAAAACCACAATTGATTCATTTGAAATTGTAGAGCTTATCTTTGAATCACTAATTGAATTAACAAACGTCGTAACTTCAGGGAATTTTGCTTTAATTTTATTAGCCAAATTAACCATTAAATTTTCATCGTACTTAGTAGTGATCAAATTAATCATTTTCTCTTGAGTATGATAACTTTCTCTAACTACTAATGCTTTAAGTAGTCCTTCTCGTTCCTTTAAGGAATGTATTTTTACACCTCTTTCAAATAAATAGTCCCCAATATAATTTCTGATATTATTTGAAAATTCTGATTGCAAATAACATTTATCCAGATGAATTACTTTTTCGAATTGACCAGGAATATGTAATCCCAGAGCAAATTTTTTTTCTTGTTCATTATATTCACTATTAGTAAATAACCACCTCTTTCCAAATGAATATTCCATTTTATTGCGGTAAAAATAGTCATGTTTGGAAGGAATTGGCAGTGGAATTTCGACGTCTTGGATTTTACCAATTCTTATAAAATCGTCATTAACAAATTCCTTCTTTATTTCTAGTTGCTTTTCATACAGAATGTCCTGAAGCTTACAGCCCCCACACAATCCAAAATATTTACATTTTGGTTCAATTCTATATTTTGACGATTCAATTATTTCTATAGCTTCAGCTTCGATGTAATCTCTTCTAACTTTAACTATTTTTGCTAATACCTCTTCTTCAGGTAAGCACTTATTTACTAGGACAATTTTACCATTATATCTTGCAAGGCAAAATCCATTATTAATCATTTTCTCGGTTTTTAGATAAAGAAAATCATTTTTTCTCATACAAACACCATATGTAAAAATTACAATTGAATTGTAAGGTTTACCGTTATATTTTCACTGATCTTAATTTATTTAAAAATAACTAAAAAATTTCCTGGCTTAAAAGTTGTAAAATTTTAATCAAATTTTTTAATTGTACTCTCCTGAACCTCCTATAGCCCGGTTTTAACCGGGCTCTTTTTTTTCTTCTAAGTTTTCTCAACGTAAAAAAATTTCATTAGTTATTAAATTATTAGAAACAACGATAAAATTAATAATTAAAAAGACCAAAAATTTCATCTCTTTTATTCTAAATTCGATACATATCTCATTTTAATACAAAGCTAACCAAGAAACGATAAAATTAATAATTAAAAAGACCAAAAATTTCATCTCTTTTATTCTAAATTCGATACATATCTCATTTTAATACAAAGCTAACCAAGAAAAATCTGTTTTTTCTTCAATTTTCAGGCTTTTTTATCAGGCAATTGTATTGCATTAGAAGTCTAACTAAAAAGTAAACGGATGAGTTATCAGAATATAAATAATTTAGGAGGATGACATGAACCCTCATCTACAAATTATTCGAACATTGATTGTCCTATTTACAGTTTTATTTTATACAATACCTCAAAGCGTACTTGGACAATCAAATTGTAATCTAAACAATTTTGTTACTTACACCCAAGGAGGGTGGGGAAGCAAAGGAGGAAAGGTTTGTGAAGGTGTTACTTTTATAACAGTGAAACAATTAGAAACTGGTGCGGAAGTTTCAAAAGGAAATGGCACTGATAAACTCGGAGCAAACACAACTTTCACATTCCCAAATGGTAAATCTATCGTTATTCACACATCTTGCTCTCAACCGATTTACGTTGGAATGACAGTTACCTCAGATGGCTTTACATATAAAATCACACAATTAACAACAATTCCTTTTTCTTCACCGGCAACCAACCCTGGTACAATCAGGGATATGTATTTCCATGAAGTTTTTCCTTCCGGTTTAGAGGTTGGTGGAATATACAAATTGAAGCTAACTTCGGCTTATGCTGTTGAGAAATTTTTACCTCAAGGTGGAACACCAAAAGCTCTTGACAAAAACTATGTAAATCCCACTAGCACTGCTGCTGGAGTTTTTGCAGGTCAAGTCGTGGCTCTTCAAATGAATGTGTCATTTAACGATGCTGGAAAAATTGGAAGCGGGAGTGTCAAACTTGGACAATTAATTGTGAATGCTGGCCCTCTTGCCGGGAAAACAGTTTATGAAGTCTTAGCTCTTGCAAATACTGCCCTAGGAGGTAGTACTACACCGTATACCATTTTACAATTAAACGATGCTGTAACCGCGATAAATGAAAATTTCAAAGATGGTAAATACAACAAAAAGTTCTTAAGGTGTCCTGAGATTCCACAAAAAGCTTCAATATCCGGTTCTGTCTTCTTCGATTTAAATAATAATGGTATTTTTGATTTATCTGAATTCGGCTTACCAAACGTAAAAGTTTATTTACTATCAGGTTCATCTATCATTGATTCAACTCTTACTGATGGATTTGGTTTTTATAAATTTACAAATCTAAATGCTGGAACATATAGTGTTAAAGTTGAAGATCCATATCAACTCATCTTAACCAACCCACCAAATCCAAAATCAGTGACAGTATCTACTGGTGAGCATAAAACGAACATTAACTTTGGTTATCGTTGTGGGGTTAATCTTGCAAAAATTTCCGGCTATGTGTATGTCGATGAAAATAAAAACGGAATTAAGGATTCTGGTGAATTACCATTAGCAAATGTAACAATAAAATTGTACGACGGTAATGGTAATATAATTGGAACTACAACAACTAACTCCGCTGGTTACTACGAATTTTCAAATCTAATTCCTGAAATTTACACAATTGAAGAAATTGATCCAGATTTATATAGAAGTACCACTCCAAACTTTATTAACCTGATAGTTTCAGCAGGACAACACTCACAAAATAACAACTTTGGCGACATTCTATCCGCTGATGTTTGCGGAATTGTGTTCCACGATTTCAATAGCGATGGCATAAAACAACCATCTGAACCTGGAATCAAAAACGTGTTAATTGAGCTTTTTGAAGTACCCACTAATAATTTTGTTGAATCTGTTATAACAGGTGTAAATGGGGAATATTGCTTTAGTTATTTAATTCCTGGCACTTATAAAATAAAGGAAACGGACCCTCCTGGATACATTAGCACCACACCAAATGAAATAATTGTAACATTAAATCAAGGTGACAAAATCTATAATAAGAATTTTGGTAACAAGTTAGTGGAAAAGAGTTCAATCGCAGGATTAGTTTGGAATGATTTGAATAAAAATGGCATTAGGGAACCAGGCGAACCTCGTATTCCAAACATTATTGTAAAATTATACGATTGTAGTGATAATTGGATCAAAGAAGTCTTAACTAATTCCCTAGGCGAATATAAATTTGATACTTTAATTTCAGGGCTATATCAGGTTCTTGTCGAATTACCAGGTGGTTTTGAGTTTTCTCCAATGAATGTAGGCACGGATGATAATTTCGATTCTGATATCAACCCAATTGGTTGGAAAAGTCATTGCATAACGCTCGGTCATGGCCAACATATAACTAACATCGATGCAGGAATGTCTGCCATTCCTCAAAACTTCTGCTCGATTGGCGATAAAGTCTGGAAGGATTTGAATATGAATGGAATACAAGACTACGGTGAACCAGGTGTACCAAATATTACTGTTAAACTATTCTCATGTTCAACTTCCACTCCAATTGATATTAAAACAACTAATGCTCAGGGTTATTACCTATTCACGAACATTCCAAGTGGAAATTATTTCTTGAAATTTGAGAATTTACCCTCAGGGTACACATTCACAATTAAAGACGCGGGAAATAACGATTTTATAGACTCTGATGTTGATCCGTTAACTGGCAAAACACCATGTTTTCCAGTTCAAATTCCAAACTGTGACAGTAATTCATCAAGATGGGATGCTGGTATTATTTCTTGCCCACAAACCTTCTCAATAAGTGGAATAGTTTACAACGATGCAAATGGTAATGGAATTAAAGATGCTGGTGAAGTTGGTATTCCAAATGTATTGATAAAATTATGGGGTACATCTGCTAATTTAATAGCAACAACTTTAACAAATGCCCTTGGTCAATTCAGTTTCACCAACGTGTTACCTGGTGATTACCATGTTCAAGAAATTGATCCACCAGGATATATAAGCACAACTCCAAACTCGTTCTTCGTACAAGTTGTAGCTTCCAATATATCAAACATTTTGTTTGGCGACAGAATCAAACCGGTTCCTGAGCCCTGTGATTTAACAAAATATGTGACCTATACTCAAGATCAATGGTGCATGGAACCTGCAAAATCATTATTGCTAAATAAATTCAATCTAGTTTTTGGTAGTTCAATGGTTATAGGTGGAAATGGTGGACCTTATACAATTACGTTTTCAAGTGCTAATGCAGTTAAATCTTTCTTTCCGCAAATAGGAGCACCGGGTGCCCTTAATATGAATTATATAAATCCAATCACAACTTCTGCTGGTCAATTTGCTGGAAACGTAGCTGCATTAACGCTCAACGTTTTATTCAATGATTCAGGGTACTTAGGTAGCAGTTTAACAACTAAGCTTAGAAATTTAGTAATTTCATCCGGTCCATTGAAAGATTACAAAGTTGGTGAAGTCCTATTGCTTGCAAATAAAGCTTTAGGTGGCGGTATAACTGCATTTTCTATTCAAACATTAAACGATGTCGTTTCTCAAATTAACTATGCATTCTCTTGTAACTGCAATACTGGATTCTTAATATGCCCCCCTCCACCAGATTCCTGCGGTGGTGGATTCGATGCTGGAGTTGAATCAAATTCAAACCTTGCTGATTTGCTCCTACAAAGATTAACGAAAATTGAATATGGTATGACTACCAAGATTTTAAGAAATCCTAAAGCAACGGTTAGTGCAAAACTTGGATTGCGAGAGTTAATACCTCAGGTTGGCCCACTTGGTAGCAAACCAGTTGAATCAACTCCATTTGATATTCTTGGAATTTCAAATGCTACTTCTGCATTTGCATTTGATTACAATCTTAGTTTAGCGAAAGGGGATGTCAGAATAGCTAGTGTTTTTGCCACAACCACCAATCCACCTTTCATCTATGAACACACAAAGGCAATTTGCGATAGATTAATTAATGCAGAGCTTGATTATATAACTCAAGTAAGAATTCAGGATAATTATTTCTTTGCATCGGTTATTAATAAATTAGATGAGGGTGTAATTGATTATACAATTCACTTCAGCATTTACGAAATTGGAAATAAATTCGTTGTTGATTCAAGATGGCTTATCGAAGATTATCGAGTACCATCCGGTACTACTAATATCTATAATTTCCAGGTCTGGGGTAGCAACTTCCAAAATGCAATATATCTTACAGAGTTAATATTGAACGAATTTAAATCCCGAGGAGAAATTAAATATCTGAATCAAGAATCCAGTCTACCAACTCCAGTATTTGTCAAGAAAGGTAAATATAATCATGATGGTAATGTTGAACTTGTAATCAATAACGCACAACTAACCCAGGACAAAATTACAATCAAGATAGTTGCAAGAAAAGTTCAAAATGGAGCGCGAACTGAATCATTTAAAACCTTCACATTAAATCCAGGTTATAATTCCATTCTTTTGAATACTGGAATTATATCCGATGCAAATATCTATATCTCTTCAACAAACGGATTCAAAGATGAAATATTTGTAAGTGGTGGTGCCTTTACTTATCTAACCGGTCCAAGTTCTCAAGTTAGTGAATTCGTTACTAACACATTTACGACACCATCAATGGAACATCTACCTAAAGGCTCTATGGTTCTAAGTGGTGGTGTAAAACTTAATGCTTCATTGAATGATTGGGTCACTATTTTCCGTTCGCTTACAGCCAATACTTCTCCCTATGACTTAAGTGATTATTATGCAATTCGATTCACTATAAAAGGTTATGGAAAAGTTCAATTTAGAATTGAGCAAGACGGAATAAGAAACTTTGATTTCCATCATAAAGAGCTCATACTTGACGGTTCAGAACAGACATTCACTATACCTTTCAGTGAATTTAGAAGAAGTGATGTCAGTTCAAAATTAGACCCATCACTCATCAGAAAACTTTCGATTATGATAATGAAAAGCACAAACCCACAAATGCCGAATGTTAATATTGAACTCAAAGATATAATATTCTTGAAAAAAGATTCCGAAAAGAATGCTCATACTAACATTCCTAAAGAATTTAAGCTTGCTCAAAACTATCCAAACCCATTCAACCCCAGTACTCTTATTGAATACACTGTAGCCAAAACTGAAAAAATCACAATTAAAGTCTACAATGTATTAGGAAAAGAAATTGCCACGATAGTTGATGAAATTAAAGATCCAGGTATTTATTCGGTGAGATTTGATGCCAAAGATTTAAGTTCAGGTATTTACTTCTACAAGTTGCAAAGTGAATCCTATTCGGCAGTCAGAAAAATGATTTTGCAGAAGTAATTCTGCAATTAATAGCCCCCTTCCTTCTAAGCCCGAGGTTTAATCTCGGGCTTTTTAATTTTATATTTCAAATTCTTTTGTGAAAGTACTCGATCTTCCAGATAATTTATCCGTGGCATTTAATCTAAGTAAATATTTACCCTCCTTGAAAGTTGAATCAAGTTGCAGATACAATTCAATCATCAAAACGTTATCAAATTTTTCTTTCTGAGCAATTAAAGTATCAACAACTTCAAAAGATTTTAACGTATCCATTCTACTAGTTATTAGATCAATTGTAAAGTTCATCTGGACCTCATTTCCCTCATTACTTTTTTTAACTCTGAATCCTACCAACTTAGTTAAACAGTAGACTTCAGCATTGATATTTTCTTCATAAGAGGGTAAAGTAAGAACATCCATATCAACAATTTTGAATTCTGTATCAATAGCATCAGGATCTTTACAATTTAGAAAAAACGATAATGTTAAAGTAGTAAATACAAATATTCCGTTTTTTAACAATACTCTCATAGTTTCACCATTTAATTGATTTTAGCTTATACAATTATCACCATTTTTTAATTAAAATTAAACTTTATTAAAGTGTTATCCTTTAGCAAAAAAAATTTTAATTAGGAATAAAAATTTAATGCAGTATACTCACTCAAAATTTATTCACTCTATTTAAAATTTAATTACCGAGTAGTAACTTGAAAAAAATGGAATTTGAATATGATAACAAAAATTGAACATATTGGAATTGCTGTAAAGAAATTAAGTGAAAGCATCCCCACATTTGAAAAACTTCTAAACACAAAATGTTATAAAATTGAAGAAGTGAGAGATCAAAAAGTAAAAACTGCTTTCTTTCTAATTGGAGAAACTAAAATTGAATTGCTTGAGGCAACATCACCCGAAAGTCCTATCGCTAAATTTATCGAAAAGAAAGGTGAAGGAATTCATCACATCGCGTTTGCAGTCGAAAATATCGAAGAAAAATTAAGCGAATTGAAGCAAATGAACTTTCAATTGATTGATGAAATTCCAAGGCTTGGTGCAGAAAATTTATATATTGCTTTTCTTCATCCAAAATCCACTAATAGCGTTTTAGTAGAAATCTGCTCCAATAATCTATCCAATAAGTGATAATGAAAAAACCTTTATCATAATAATTTTATTATTGTTTCATTTATCAATCTTTTCCCAATCTCAAAGCCTAGAAATATATGCATTTAAGAACAGATTGAAAATTATTTTATCAACAAATAAAGTTATGTCAATTGTATATTATCGTACATTTTTCAAAATAAAAGGAAGTCATGAATTATCAGGCACCAAAGGGATTCCACATTTTTCTGAAGATATGATGTTTAACCGCCCCCAGAGGGATAAATCCGGTTTGTTCGATAAAATACTTAAAGAAAATGGTGATTATTAAAATGTAAGTAAATAAAACGATTTTACAAATTAATGGTAAGAATTTAATCCTGAGCTACTCGGAACAGTATTTCACAGGGAAGTTGATCAAATAATTAATTTGAAATTAGACACAGAAAATCTTGAACAAGTAAGATATATTATTATGAAAGAAAGATTGTTAAGTATTGGTATTAACTCTCAGTAAAAGATAGAAGTAGAATTATAAGCTAACGCTTTTATCTCCCATCCATATCGTTAATCTGTTATCTGCTGGATAAATGAAGTAAAGACGATAACTTTTAAAAATTGCAGAATTTTCTAAAAGCATTTCTTTAAATGATACTATTGTACTTGTAGATTTCGACAAGACAAAGATTATAAGATTAATTAATATGTTTCCAAATTACCATTACCAAAGTACAACAAGTTGAAACCAATAGTTGAACTACAACAAAACATCAAAAAAAATCATTCATTCACTTTAAAGAGGTGAACTATTTCAATTATCATTTGCTATAAAGTTTGTTCTCTAAACAATGAAGATTTTTTGTTTTAGATTTACCAGCAAATATTTTAAGTAAAGAACATAAGTTATGGATTTTTACGAATCTTAAGTGAGAGAAAATAATTAACTACAGAAGATTAGGCCATTCAGTATTTTTTAACAAAACCAGGGCTAATAAAGATTTATACTCAAGCTCCCGGAAAGGAAGAATTTCAATCCCTACAAAAGAGATGGATATGATATTATATGACATAAAAAAATGGGTTAACGAATAACGAACTTGATAAAGCAAAAAATTCAGAATCCTTGATTACTATGATAATCTTAAATCCAATCATTTTTAATCTTTTGCAATATGATTCTATGAAATTATGACGAGCAGTTACGATAATTTATTTAATGTATCAAACAAAAATAAACAGTGGCTTCAGAACAATTTTTAAGAGTCACAAACAAACATATAATTCATCATTCTAGAACCGTTATCATCTCTAAATATGAGTCAGAAGAATAAAAATCATACTAATCTAGCTTGTTCTTATATTAATCTCTAGCTTCAACAGAAAACAATTTTAGAGTAAATTATTTCCAACTTGAAAATGGATTAAAAATTGCTGTCATAGAAAATCGATTAATTACATAATACATTTAATGATTTTGTTCAATTGAAATTTAAAGCTTGATCCAAAGAAATTAGAAGGACTAAAATACCTAAATACCCAATTACCAATAAAAGACACATAAAAACCCTTTGCAAAACCAATTTCCGAATAAAATTAAATTTTTTATTCCAATAATTATAATTAATAAATTTTACGAACACTTCAAGTTGTTTACTGAACTATTAAAAGTTTTCTTCGAATCAGCACTAGAAATCATTTCTGATATAATTTAATCTACAAATTCCCAAATGACGAAATCAAAATGAGGAATGAAAAACTGATATCTGTGCTTAAATCAACCCTTGAAAATTCTTGTTTACTTGTAACACGCTTTTTTTAACATACTCTTATTCGGTAACAATCAATAAGGTAGATCTATCAAAGCAATATTTAAAATCCATCTATAACGTAAACAATTCTATATTAAAAACCATCACAGAACTTATTCTTCCTCTCAAAATACATTGTTATTAATTTATATTGAAATTACTCTTGATTCGGTGTCCTAATTTGGCGTTTAAATTGATAAAAAATGTATTGGCAAATTGATTAATGATAACAATAACAACCCATCAAAAAATGATATCAAGTTGAAAGAAAAAACTAAAATTTTTCTAATAGATAAACTTGAAATGAACCAATTCCAAATATGAGTGAATTTATCAGAACTTAAACAAAAGCATCCTGACTAAATTTTTCAAATGATCGTCAAAATAATAATTGGTTATGGTTTAACTTCAAGTTTAGTTGAATAAATTCGTGTTAAAAAACTTTAATTCATTATGCAAGTAAAATCTTTACAAAATATCTGGAGAGTGGATGATTTCTCATTCCTATTTTTACTAAATCAGAGACTACTGGCGAAGTGATTGAAATCATACTGTAGGAGATTGAAAAAATTAAAAAGTCATAGCGTAAAAAGCATTAAGACTTTAAAAGCTAAAAACTACTTAAGTGGATAATTCTCTTGAAACTTACAATCAACCGAAGGTCTCTATAATCTAGTTACTTAAATTCTTTTTTACAGTTAAAGTAAAGAACTGATTAATAATTTCATTTATATGATAAAAAATGAAAGCAATGATTCTATTTTATACGCAATTAATAAACGTTTCCATGAAAATAATTCAATGATAGTTGTTTTAGTTGACAGCGTGAAATTCCAATCACAACTTGAAAAATTTGGTAAAAAAGTCGACATTAGTTATAAAATATTTTCTAATGAGATATGAAAAATCGAATTAAAATTATTTGTTTGATCTTATTCACAACATATTTTGAAATACATTCACAAACTGCACCACTTTATCTTCCCAAAGAAATTGGGAACGTTTGGATTTCAAATTTGTATGTTACCGATACCCTGGGAAATCCAATTGATCCTCCACAAGTAATTATTGATTCTTCTATAAAATACTCGGGATATCTTGGTCGGCAAACTCTATTTATTCATCGAAGACCGGAAAACACCTCTAATGGAGATACACTCTGGATATCATCATCCAATCAAAGTATTTTTATACATCAAAGAGATTTTCAGGTAGACACTTTTTTCACAATTGATCTACCTGATTGGTTTGAGTATTATCGATTTTCTACTGTTTTAGGATTACCATACACTATATATCGTGTTGATACAACTGTAACTATTCCAAATTTAGGAACTTTACCTCTTAGATTTTTAATTAGAGGCACACGACTTGGCTCAGAAATAATTACAGTTCCTGCAGGTACATTTAATTCCATAAAATTTAAGATTGAATTTGTTGTTCAATATCGTGTAGCACTACCTCCACCTTTACCACCCTTGTTTATAGATTTGGTTAATATTCCTACTTATGATTGGCTGGTTCAGAACAGATACATAGTCAAGTCATTCCAAGAACCAGTTTACATTGATTCATTGAACCTAACTCTTCCCGGGAGTCTACGCGAGCTAGTTCAATTTAGAGCATCTACAAATGTACATCATGAAAATAGATTAAATGATTTTCACTTATACCAAAATTATCCAAATCCTTTCAATGGAAAAACAACAATCCTTTTTGAATTAAATTCTAAAATGTCCATAAAACTTGACCTTTATTCCATTCGAGGAGAATTTATTGAAACATTATTGAGCGGAGAATTCAACAGTGGTCTTCATTCTTTTGAATTCGATGCTGAAAAATTCAACCTATCGAGCGGAATTTATTTTTGCAGATTCACCACAAATAATTTCTCAAGAATTATTAGCATGACTTACATAAAATAACTATCTATTAAGAAGGTAATTCTATCGTCTCAAATATAATGTGAAAAGAAAGTATTATTTCATACCTCTTTATTTCAACTGGAGTAGTTAGATGAAATTTAAGTTACTTACAATTCTTATATTTTTAGCATCAATAATCATGGCTAAGTCATATTATTCTCCGAGTAAAACTCTCACACTCAACTTTAGAATTAATCAGAAAGGTGAATTTCTCTACCAATTAAAATATAAAGATATTCAAGTTATAAAAGAAAGCCGCCTCGGAATCGAATTAAAAAATTCAGAAAGCCTATTAGATGGATTTGAAATTATAGAGATTGACACAAATTCATTTTTTGAAATTTGGAAACCAATCTGGGGAGAAGTCAAAAAAATTACTAATAATTATAATCAGGTTCAGATAAAATTACTCCAGCCTGAATCTAAAAGAATTATCATCATAAAATTTCGAATATACGATGATGGTCTTGGCTTTAGATATGAATTCCCCAAACAAGAAAACTTAAAACATTTTATTATTCAAGAAGAACGAAGTCAATTTGCTTTAACTGGTGATCATATTGCTTTTTGGATACCTGCAGATTATGATTCTCAAGAATATGTTTACACAAAATCAAAACTAAGTGAAATTAACGCTTTAAAAGGTCATGATTTTATTGAGATTTATACGAAATCAATTCCGGGTGAAAATTTTATTCAAACTCCTTTAATGCTCAAAACCATCGAAGGACTATATGTGAACATTCACGAAGCTAGTCTTTTAGATTATCCCGTCTACTATCTTCAAGTTGATAAACAAAATCTTATACTCGAAACCCACTTGTGTCCTGATGCATTGGGAAATAAAGCTTACCTTCAAACTCCCTCTAAAACACCCTGGAGAACAATAATTATTTCTGATAAAGCTGAAAGTATTTTATCATCTAAATTGATTTTAAATCTAAATGAACCACCAGCTCTAGAAAATTACGAATGGATAAAACCAAAAAAATATATTGGAATATGGTGGGGAATGCATATAGGAATTTATTCATGGAATTACTCTGATGAAGTTAATATTAAAATAGATGAAGTGGATTGGCGAACCTTAAGTCCAAACAATCGACACGGAGCTACTACGGAAAGAACAAAACTATATATAGATTTTGCTGCGAAACATGGATTCGATGCCGTACTAATTGAAGGTTGGAACGTTGGATGGGAAGATTGGCTTGGTAAATGGAAAGAAAATGTATTTGATTTTGTCACTCCATATCCAGACTTTGACATTGATGAAGTCACTCAATACGCTAAAGCAAAAAATGTCGAATTAATTATGCATCATGAAACCTCATCTTCTGTTTCAAATTATGAAAGAAGACTTGATGAGGCTTTTAACTTTATGAAAAAATATAACTATAAAACTGTGAAAACAGGTTACGTTGGACCCATAATTCCCCGTGGAGAACATCATGACGGACAGTGGATGGTTAATCACTACATTAGAGTATTAAAAAAAGCATTAAAAGAAAAAATTTGCATCAATTCTCACGAATCAGTTCGATTAACAGGCTTACATCGAACTTATCCAAACTGGCTTTCAGCTGAAGCAGCACGTGGTAATGAATTCAATGCTTGGAGTTCAGGCAATCCACCCGAACATGAAACAATACTTCCGTTCACAAGATTGATCGGCGGTCCTATGGATTATACTCCTGGAATATTTCAAATTAAATTAGATTACTATAACCCAAATTCAATTTATCAAGTAAATACTACCTTAGCTAAACAACTCGCATTATATGTGATAATATATAGTCCTTTGCAGATGGCAGCTGATCTACCAGAAAACTATGAACGTTTTCTTGACGCATTCCAATTCATTAAAGAAGTACCTGTAGATTGGAAAGATACTAAAGTTTTATACGCTGAACCTGGCGACTACATAGTAATTGCCAGACAAGATAAAAACTCAGGAAATTGGTTTATGGGTGCAATCACCGATGAAAATCCCCGGGAGTTTTCTATTAAAACTGATTTTCTTGATGAGGGGAAATATGTTGCAGAAATTTATAGAGATTCAGAATCAGCTCATTGGAAATATAATCCTATGTCATATAAAATTGAAAAAAAGTTCATTAATAAAAATTCCCATATAAAATTAAAACTTGCACCCGGTGGCGGTTTCGCGATTGCAATAAAAAAAATTGAATAACCTATCTGTTTTAATTAAATTAATTAAAGTAAAAGTTGCGTTGAACTTTTATTAACAGCAGTTTTGACTTTTATTAAGGTTAGTTTAGAAAAAATTATCGTGTTAAACTTGGATTAGTAGATGGACAAATATCAATTTGAATACATTTTCAAAAATTCTAGAAATCCAGATGAACTTTTTGATGCATTTGATAATGCACTGAAAAACGGTTTAGACGATTTAGAAATTTATAAAGTCTTATTTTGGAATCCTGTTTTAACTCTTAATGAAATATGTATGTTTGTTAAAAAGCTTGCCCAAACTTTCAGTAATAAATCATACGACATATATATTTGGGCTGCATATGTACTTGAATTATCATTTGATGAGGTAGAAAACTTCGAGGCGATTCTTAATTTTTATAAAAAGGCTTCCGAAATAAAACCCGATTCTCCAGAACCTTATATTAAAGCAATGGATGCTTATAATTTTGACCTCAAAATTCACTCTCCCACTCCTTTAATAAATTTTGTAAAAAAAGGATTAAACAAAGTAAGTGACATTACAACAATATACTTTAAATTAAGTGAATTCTTCGGTAAGTTAGGGAATATAGAATTAAAGAACCATTATCTCGCAGAAGGGGAAAAATTACTTCGTAAAAAACATCGTCTTTAGTAAATAAAATTAAATAAAATAGTAAAATCAATTCAAAAGAATTTTCAAAAAATCAAAAAGCTAATTTCTTCGTAATCAGTTTTTAATTAAAAGAAAGTAGTATAATAACTTGTTCTTTGCACAATTGAGCGGAGGGGGAGGGATTCGAACCCCCGGTACCGATTCCTCGGTACAACGGTTTTCAAGACCGCCGCATTCAACCACTCTGCCACCCCTCCAAATCAAAAAATGTTGAAATTGTCATTTAAATTTTAGTTTTTTTCTAATAACTTTATATTACAAAGTTACTCGTTGTAGAAAATTAAAAAAAGTATTTGGGTAATAACCTGTAAATAATAACTTTATACGTACAAAAAACCCCGACTGCGTCGGGGTTTAAATATTTAAATCTTGGTGACTACCTACTCTCCCATGCGCTCGCGCACATAGTACCATCGGCGTTCGGGGGCTTAACTTCTCTGTTCGGAATGGGAAGAGGTGTACCACCCCGGCTATGGTCACCAAGAGTACAAACTCAAAAAATTTATTTTGGAAGAGTGCTGAGAAACGGCTAATTTTTCCTGGTAAAAATTTTTAAGGTTAAGTCTCACGACCTATTAGTACTGCTCGGCTCAACTCATTACTGAGCTTACACCTGCAGCCTATCAACCTGGTAATCTCCCAGGGGTCTTTAGTCCTCTGACGAATCAGAGGAGGGGATGTCTCATCTTGAAGAGTGCTTCGCGCTTAGATGCTTTCAGCGCTTATCACAACCGGACATAGCTACCCAGCGCTGCCACTGGCGTGACAACTGGTACACTAGAGGTCTGTTCACTCCGGTCCTCTCGTACTAAGAGCGACTCTTCTCAAACATCCTGCGCCCGCATAGGATAGGGACCGAACTGTCTCACGACGTTCTGAACCCAGCTCACGTACCGCTTTAATTGGCGAACAGCCAAACCCTTGGGACCTTCTTCAGCCCCAGGATGCGATGAGCCGACATCGAGGTGCCAAACCTTGCCGTCGATGTGAACTCTTGGGCAAGATCAGCCTGTTATCCCCGGCGTACCTTTTATCCTTTGAGCGACGGCGCTTCCACTCGCTACCGTCGGATCACTAAGCCCTGCTTTCGCACCTGCTCGACTTGTAGGTCTCGCAGTTAAGCACCCTTATGCCTTTACACTCAACGCATGATTACCGACCATGCTGAGGGTACCTTTGGGAGCCTCCGTTACCATTTAGGAGGCGACCGCCCCAGTCAAACTACCCGCCTAGCACTGTCCCTAACCCTGATTCAAGGGTCGAGGTTAGAATTCAAATAAGACAAGGGTGGTATTTCACCGTCGACTCCATCCCAACTAGCGTCGGAACTTCACAGTCTCCCACCTATCCTACACATGCCTTACTCGAACCCAATGCTAAGGTGCAGTAAAGGTGCACGGGGTCTTTCCGTCCATATGCGGGTAACCGGCGTCTTCACCGGTACCACAAGTTCACCGAGCCCGTGGTTGAGACAGTGACCAAGTCGTTACACCATTCGTGCAGGTCGGAACTTACCCGACAAGGAATTTCGCTACCTTAGGACCGTTATAGTTACGGCCGCCGTTTACTGGGGCTTCGGTTCAGAGCTTCTCCCGATTACTCGGAATAACCCCTCCCCTTAACCTTCCAGCACCGGGCAGGTGTCAGTCCCTATACGTCGTCTTAATTGACTTCGCAGAGACCTGTGTTTTTGATAAACAGTCGCTTGGCCCATTTCACTGCGACCCTGTTCAGCTCTGGATGCAAAATCCTTTACCTACTTAGGGCACCCCTTATCCCGAAGTTACGGGGTTAATTTGCCGAGTTCCTTAACCACGGCTCACTCGAGCACCTTAGAATACTCATCCCGTCTACCTGTGTCGGTTTGCGGTACGGACTGATAAGTTTCTCCTCCACGAGGTTTTTCTTGGCAGTGTGCTTAGGGTCAGTTTATGTCCTTGCGGACTCCCCGTCGCGCCTCGATGTATGAGGATGCGGATTTGCCTTCACCCTCCATCTACACGCTTAGACCACCTAAGGCCAGCAGGTGGCTGACCTTTCACTCCTGCGTCACCCCTTGAAGTCAAACGAAACTTACCAGGTACAGGAATATTAACCTGTTTTCCATCACCTACGCCTTTCAGCCTCGGCTTAGGCTCCGACTAACCCTGAGTCGATTAACGTTGCTCAGGAAACCTTAGACTTTCGGTGGGCCGATTTTTCATCGACCTTATCGTTACTTATGCCAACATTTTCTTTTCCATGCAGTCTAGCATGGCTCACGCCACACCTTCATCCCAAGCAAAGCCGGGATACTACTTCGTAGTTCCCGCATGGAATGCTCCCCTACCATCTCGAAAAAAAATCGAGATTCGCAGCTTCGGTAACCAGTTTAGTCCCGATAATTGTCGACGCCGAGTCGCTTGACTAGTGAGCTATTACGCACTCTTTAAATGAATGGCTGCTTCTAAGCCAACATCCTAGTTGTCTTAGCAACTCAACATCCTTTCTCTGTTAACTGGTATTTGGGGACCTTAGCCGGCGATCTGGGTTGTTTCCCTCTCGACAATGAAGCTTATCCCTCACTGCCTGACTCCCGTAGAACATGTCAATGGAATTCGGAGTTTGGCTGGGTTTGGTACCGTTGTGACGGCCCTAGCCCAATCAGTGCTCTACCTCCATGACACTATGTTACGAGGCTAGCCCTAAAGCTATTTCGGGGAGAACGAGCTATCACCGAGTTTGATTGGTCTTTCGCTCCTACCGTCAGCTCATCCGAGCGGTTTTCAACCCACAACGGTTCGGACCTCCATGGCGTGTTACCGCCACTTCATCCTGGCCAACGGTAGATCACCCGGTTTCGCGTCTGCCGCGCGTTACTTAATGCCCTATTCGGACTCGCTTTCGCTTCGGCTACTCCGCTGAGCGGATTAACCTTGCAACGCACGAGCAACTCGTTGGCTCATTATCCAAAAGGCACGTCGTCATCCCAAAGATGGGACTCCGACCGTTTGTAGGCATACGGTTTCAGGTTCTATTTCACTCCCTTCTTAAGGGTTCTTTTCATCTTTCCCTCACGGTACTGGTACACTATCGGTCACAAGAGAGTATTTAGCCTTACCAGATGGTTCTGGCAGATTCCCACAGACTTCCACTTATTCCGT
>Ga0209721_1000103_pt1:37500-84387 | contig 84387 bp, 61 predicted proteins | sample TshhotsprinmetaG_FD_184139 | JGI IMG/M metagenome (GOLD analysis project Ga0209721, IMG submission 184139) | Hot spring microbial communities from South Africa to study Microbial Dark Matter (Phase II) - Tshipise hot spring metaG (SPAdes)... | ecosystem: Environmental > Aquatic >...
TCTAATCAAAAGCTCAAATAACAATAAATTAATTTTTAATTGGGATACAAATATATACCTTTATCGAATATTTGTCAAGTGTATTTACGATTTTTTAAAGAATGAAATGAACGATTCAATATCAATGTTGTAATTTTAATGAATTCAATATTAAAGTCAAAACAGAAACATACACTCGTGAATGGAATTTTTTTCTCTAAAAGAATGTTTGCTAGTAAAATAAAAACAAATTAAAAACTAATTATGAGGTTGATATGGCCGCATCAAAGAATATTAATCCTATACCAGAATTAATATCTGATGAAATTTATTTCAAACTGAAAGAACAGAATTTAATTGATGAAAAAGCTGTACGAGACTACATAATCCGCAAAAAATTTAAAGAGCTCAGAGCAAATAAAGTTAGTGCAGGTGATGCCATCGATACAATTCGAGAAGAATATCCGTATTTACAATTTGATACTATTCGAAAAATAGTTTATCAAATAAGTAAAAATAGTTACTCATAATTTGATTCTGTTTTGAGATGGTAAAATATTATGAAGCCTGATTAATTATCAGGCTTTTTTTGTAATTTTGTAGTAAAGGTGTTTAAGCAATGAAACAAACGAAAAAAAAGAAATCAATATCAAAGTGGTCCATCCCTTTACAAAAATCCAATTTTATCATTTTTTTTATTGGAGCGATATTATTGTTCGTAGGTTTTTATATCATGACATTAGGCGACTGGGATAGTAAGCAAGCATTAATTATTGCCCCAATAATTCTTTTAATATCTTATTTTTTAATCTTTCCCTTTGGAATCTTATACAAAAAGAATAATAAAAACAATTTATGATCCTTGCAAAGGTCATTGGTACACTTGTATCAACCCAAAAAAATAAATACCTTACATCTCATAAACATCTTATAGTTAGATCAATTGATTTAGACCTTTCATTCAATTCCAATAAAGATATAATTGCTTTAGATTTTGTCGATGCAGGTGTTGGTGATATAGTTATTGTAACACAAGAAGGTGATGCAGCTCAGCAAGTGTTAGGTCATCGTAAAGCTCCTGTTCATTCAATAATAGTGGCAGTGGTAGATAAATTAGATGTAGAATCATAATATCAATGTCCCAATTTACATCCGAAGAAAAAATTGCATTAATACAATTACTTCAAATTGATGGTTTAGGGGTTAACAAAGTTAGGGAAATTGTTAATTACCTAAGTTCGGCAATAAAAGCCTTTGAAGCTGATATTGTAGAATTAACAAAAATCGAAGGCATAAATACCACACTTGCTAAAAGAATAATCAATGAAAGTATACATAAAAATAACAGATCATTTGCAGAAGCTCAGATACTTACCTGTGAAAAATTAAATTACAAACTAATCACATATTGGGACGAAGAATATCCATATTATTTAAGAAAAATTTATGATCCGCCTGTAATTTTTTTCGCAACAAATGATTTCGAATTTGATGGAGAAAACTCTTTAGCTGTGGTGGGCACTAGAAATCCTACCAATTATGGTAAAAACGTAACCGAAAAATTTGTTAGCGAATTAGTTCAATATGGATTTGTAATTATCAGCGGTTTAGCCAGAGGAATTGATACAATTGCTCACATTACAGCAATAAAAAATAATGGTAAAACAATTGCTGTTCTAGGATCAGGGTTAGATATTATCTATCCAGGAGAAAATAAAAAATTATTCCATTCCATAATTGACAATGGAGTTGTAATCTCAGAATATTTTTTTGGTACAAAACCTGACGCAATGAATTTCCCAAGAAGAAACAGAATAATCAGTGGGCTCTCTAGGGCTGTACTAATCGTCGAAACTGATATAAACGGAGGAGCAATTATAACCGCTAACTTTGCTCTTGACCAAAATAGAGATGTATTTGCTATACCTGGCAATATTGATATTAAACAGAGTAGGGGAACGAACTATTTAATTCAAACTGGACAAGCTAAATTAGTTTTTACGGTAGATAACATATTAGAAGATTTTGGAAATAAATTTTTGTCAACTAGAAATTACATTTCAAATGTGGATCTAAGTGAATTAAATGTTTTTGAAAGTAAAATTTATGCTGCATTAGGTAATGACAGTCTTCATATCGATGAAATTGCAGAAAAAACTCAACTATCTGTTTCGGAATGTTTAGTACATTTACTATCTCTGGAATTTCGTGGACTAATAAAACAACTGCCCGGTAAATTTTTTTCTAGAACTTAGTATTTCTTCTTGCCTTTCCATAATTGACTTAATCTTTCCTTTAAAGTTTTTTCGTACCCCTGATCAGTGGGAACGTAATATTGTTTATTTTTTAATCCTGTGGGTAAGTAATTTCCCTGACTAAAATGTTCTGTGTAATCATGCACATATTTATAATCTTTACCATAATCTAATTGCTTCATAAGAGAAGTTGGAGCATTTCTTAAATGAAGAGGAACAGAATAATTTGGTAAATTTCTAACATCTTCAATTGCTTTTTCTATTGCTATGTAAGAGGCATTACTTTTTGGTTGAGATGCTAAATAAATAGTACACTGACTAAGAATAATTCTAGTTTCTGGCATTCCAACAAAATGACATGCATGAAAAGTACTAGTCGCAATAACAAGAGCATTAGGTGATGCATTACCAATATCCTCAGCAGCTAATATTATCATTCTACGGGCAATAAATAAGGGGTCTTCTCCACCTTCCAACATTCGTGCAAGATAATATACAGCAGCATCAGGATCACTACCACGGATACTTTTAATGAACGCTGAAATTAAATTGTAATGTTCTTCTCCCAATTTGTCATAATCAACCATTCTTTTTTGCAAGGCTTCTGAGAGTATTTCTTTATCAAGAACAATTTTATCACTTTTTAGCTTTGCTAACTCTATAGCAATTTCAAGGGAATTTAAACAAACCCTTGCATCAGCGTTTGACTTAGAGACTAAATAATCAATATCGAAATATTCAATTTTTATTGATTTCAAGTAATCATCTCTTTCCAAGGAGTTATATATAATCTGTTTCAAATCTTCATCTGTCAATGGTTCAAGTACAAAAACTTTACATCTCGATAGCAACGGTGGAATAATTTCGAAGGATGGATTTTCTGTTGTAGCACCAATTAAAATAAGAGTACCATTTTCAATCGAGTGTAATAGAGAATCTTGTTGAGTTTTATTAAATCTATGAATTTCATCAATAAACAAAATTGTATTCTTCCCGTGCTGATAATTTATTTCAGCTTTAGTTATTATTTCTCTGACTTCTTTAACACCGGCACTTACAGCACTTAATTTATAAAAATCAGTATGAAAAAGTTTCCCAATTATTTTAGCTAAGGTTGTTTTACCACAGCCAGGCGGACCCCAAAAAATCATGGAAATGAGTTTTTGAGATTTAATAAGCCCTGAAAGAATTTTCCCTTCACCAAGGATATGATTTTGACCTACAAATTCATCTAAACTTCTTGGTCGTACTCTATCTGCTAATGGTATTCTAATCTCACTCATCGATTTGAATTTTGTAAATTTTTTCACCTGATTTAATCATACCGAATCTTTCGCGAGCCACTTGTTCTAGCTTTTCATCACTGTTGTTTATTAACTCAATTTCAATTTTTAAACTATCATTTACCTTTTTCAAACTATCAATTTTCATATTTAGTTGCTGCAATTTTCGATTTAATGAATAATATTTATAAAACCCCTGTGAAGAGAATACTAGAAAAGTAAGAATTAAAAAGGAAAAAAGTATTATGTATGCACCTAATATCCTTTTTTTTAAGACAGGTTTCATTTTAACTCAATGATAAATCTATGATCCGCTGGATTAACGAATTAAAATCCAAACCAAAAACTTTTGCAGCCATGGGCACAAGGCTTAAATCAGTCATGCCAGGTATTGTGTTTATTTCTAAAAAATATAATTCATTTGTTTCGTCCAATATAAAGTCAACTCTACCGAAGGTTCTGCATCGACAAGAATTAAAAGCCATAAGAGAAAGTTTTTTTACTTTTTCAGTAATTTCTTCGGGCAAATCAGCCGGGCAGTAATATTCAGTCATTCCCTTAGTATATTTACATTCATAATCATACATTACATGTTTAGGTTTAACCTCAATTACAGGTAATGCAATATCTCCAAGAATAGAAACAGTAAGTTCCCTCCCTTTAATATATTTTTCAACCAGGACTTTATCAGAATATTTTAGAGCTAAATTAATTGCTTCTTCAAAATTATCTATAGAGTCTACAAGAGAAAAACCTATTGTTGAACCTTGATCATTGGGTTTAAAGACACAAGGCAATCCCACTTTGTCTGCAATTTCTTTATAATCGACTTCATGATTTTTTTCATGTAAAAACCAAGGCGGTGTCTTAATACCGTTTTGCATGACAATCGTCTTTGTCAGATCTTTATCTATTGCAATTGCACTTGCAAGTACATCGCAACCCGTGTATTTAATATTCATAAGTTCAAGAATTGCTTGAACCGTTCCATCCTCACCCCATTTTCCATGTAGAATAATAAATACTAAATCACACTCATTAAAGGTTTCTAATTGAAATGCTTCTAAATAATTTTCAATTGAAACTTTTTCAGTATTTAATTGTGGATTAAAAAAATCTTCAACTGATTTTGGTTGATGAAAACCAAGAGCAGGATCAACAAGTGAAACTTTATGACCCAGTTCGATAAGAGCACGATATATTGCTTTACCGCTACGTAATGATATTTCGCGTTCAGGTGATGCACCACCAGCCAATAAAACTATATTCAAATTTTTACCTCATAAGAATTTTATCTTTTTACTTTGATCGATTTTGTAGTTTTTTTCATTAATCGAATATAGTTTCTCTAACTGTTCCTTGCTCAGCGAGTTCACTCCTTTTAATTGAGAGCTGATGAAAAATATTTTTGCATTATGCTCTAATTTTTCCATATAAAAATATGCTTCCTCTAATGAATTTCCATAGGTTACTGCTCCATGATTTTGTAGTAACAATACATTTGTTATCTGGAGATAAGATAAAATTGAATTTACAACTTCTTCAGTAGAAGGAGTGGCATATTTACAAACTGGTACAATTCCCAGATTTAGCACAACTTCAGGTAAAACAGGAATCTCTAATGCTAATTTTGAGGATGCATATGCGGTGGCAAAAATTGGATGAGCGTGAATTACTGCATTCACATCGTCGCGGTACTTATAGATAGCAAGATGCATTTTTATTTCAGTTGATGGTTTTCTTTTACCAGAAATAACTTGCCCATCTAAATTAATTAAAACTAAATCTGTGTCTTTAATTTTACCTTTTGATAGCGAAGTTGGTGTGCAAAGAATTTTATTCTTACCTATTCGAACGGAGACATTACCATCAGTACCAGCAACAAATTCTTTTAGATAGAGATTTCGACATATTTCAATAAATTCTTTTTTCTCTGTTCTCACTTTTTTTAATTTCCTCGATTAGTCGCATGTTTATCAATCCATCTACTGCTGTAACTAATAATGGAGTGTTAGTTAATACTGCTTTCTGAAAATGTTTCAATAAATTAAGCATTCTATTAGCTCTCATTCTGAAAGATTTTTTTGCTTCATTTTTAATAAAAATAGTCAACTTAGCATAATCAAATTTCTTACCTAATAGGTTTTCAATTACTAGAGTCCCGCGGTAGCCTATGATCTCAATTCGGTTCAGAGGTTTAGAAATAGAATATGAAGCATAAAAATTTCCGTAACCTCCATTTGTGAAAATACAATAAGCAATAACGAAGTCATCAACTTCACTTTTATATATTACATTATCTACATTACCATAAATTTTTTCAATTTCACCACCAAAGAATCTTAGTAAATCAATACAATGCGTTCCTAAATCAAGTAAAACACCACCTCCTTGTTCTCGGTTATAACGATAATTGAGATTTGGAGGATAATCAAAAGCAAAAGAAACGTTAATAAGAATCGGTTGACCTATCAAATTCCTATCTATAATCTCCTTAGCTTTCAAAATCAAAGGATGAAACCTTTGAACATATCCTATAGAAAGTTTTACATTATTTTCATTGCAAACTTTTACCATTTCTTCTGCTTGAGTGGAGTTAAGAGCTAACGGCTTTTCACAAATTATATGTTTACCAGCTTTAGCAGCTTGAATTACCTGTTCATAGTGATGATGATTTGCACTGGCAATGTAAACAGCATCAAAATCAGATTTTAGAAAATCATCATATTTATCATAATATTCTTGAATTGAAAATTTTCCAGCAATTTCCTTCGCCCGTTCTAATGAGTGACTATAAACTGCCACTAATTTACTTCGCTTTAGTGACTTCATTACAGGAAGAATAGTATTCTCTGCAAAATTACCAAGACCAGCAACTGCCCATTTGAATTTTGGCTCTAAAACATTTTTTATCGATTTCATATAGTCAATATACTAATTGAATATTTGAAATTAAATTATGCTTGTTGTAATAATTAAACATAAACTATCTAAAAGTACACCACAGCAAAAAAAATAGTATTATAACCAGCAAACTTGAAAATGCAATATTCGAATAAGTCTAAATATTGTTTTTTACAAGCTTCTATCGTTTATAAATAAAGTTATCCATCTGTTCATCAAACGTTTTTTCAGGTAAAAACCTTTTGACAATTAAGTAATTAAAACAAAATAATTGAAAAATGGAGAAAATTTATTGATGCGATCACTAAAGGAAATTTATTAGGTAGGAATTCAATTTTTTTCTCTATCCAAGAATTAGATGAAATTCTCCAAAAACAAATCCAACAAATAATGCAGAAATCGCACCTTTGCTATTTAAACGCTTCCAAAAATTTATGAAAAGAAAAGTAGGAGGAATCGAAAATAATATATAAGCTTGAACACTTTACAAATAGACATATATTTTATCTTCATTTAAAATACTGATGAAAGGAATTCACAGTAAACCAAGTATTACCATGATGCGTATGGTTAATCCTCCAAATCTTACAATTAATTTTTCATCAGCATTTGGTTTAATTTTTGTAAAAGTCTAAGTTAACCAAAGTGGATGTGTAATTAAACACTGCCCTTAATGATGACTTCAAAAGGGCTAATAGTTCTGCTACAACCAAGTTTTTCAGACCTGAAGAAAAAATTGTAGTAACAAGCCATATAAGCTTTATCACTAGTTACAATACCATTTGACAGTTGATAAGCAATTATTCCTGTTGGTATTAAAACAAATACAGGTAATCTTTTTAGAAATCCTGCAAATATAGAATCACTTTGAGCAAGTTTAATATTTTTAGAACTTAAAACTTTTTGAACAATGTACTGGTCAGTACATTAATACTAAATTCCCATGATAGGTGCACCAAAAACAATTCAAGTCCATGGAAAATCAAGATTTGTAGGTGGATTAAACATGATCCAGAAATTAGGTGGTAATGATGTTACAAGTTTATTTCAGCCACTAACTCTATTTAATCTAATTGAAAGAAACGCAATTGACCCACCATTTAGAGCAATCATTTGAAACAAATTCGTATAGATCATGGCTGAAAGACAATCAAGAATTGTATAAAATCATGAAACTAAAAAAATTATTGTAGCAGAAGTTACCATATTCCAATCAAGAACTGCACTGAGTAATATACCATTGGCTTAAAGGAAAATAGAATTTTTTTAGTACATAACGTACAGTTTATTACAGTTTATCCAAACTCTAATAAAATCCGGATGCAGCATTGTATCTTTTTTCTAAAAACTCAGGCACTGTAAGAGACGAGTGTTAAAATAGAAGAGCATTAAAATCCAGCAAAGTAAAAGCAAAATAAGACAAGCAAACCATTCGTAATGAACAATTGCAAGCCCGAAAATCGAACTAACCCTGCTAGTTCGAGAAAATTTTCACTTGAAACATTAGTAGCAAAAAGAGAAGCATTTATGGCATTCCATTTTTCTATCCGCCAGAAAATACTATTCTAAATTTATAGAATAATTGCGAAAAAAATCACGATCAGTAAAACTAATGTAAGAGTATAAAATGATTATAGAGTAATAAATCACAGATAAATTACCTTTTAACACAAATTCATAATTTTTTATTCGACATTTTCACATTAATGAGACTAAGTTAAGTTCAGTCAAGTTCAATGTGGTTTACCCAATTTGGATGCGGCTTAAATTTAAAGTAAATACAATTTGTTACATTTTTTTTATTCAATTGTGTAACGTTGGAATTAATTATTGTACAACCTGGTTCAAATTTTACGAGTGGATATTTTTTTTCTTCCCAACCAAATTTTAACATCTTGATTTTTCGATAACTAAATCCCATTAGTGTTGCTGAAGCTGTATCAACAGCAAGAATGTTTTCACCACCGATAAGTGTTCCAGCGTGAAACGGTTCAGGCGACATCGGTCCATCACCTTCTCCTGCAATTATTCCGTCTACAATTGATAAAATATTACGTTGAGGCTCACTTTGCATCTTACCATTTGAATCAGCATAGATAAAAATTCTTGCTAAGTCGAGCGCCATTCTCCAAGCTGTATCGTTACCATACCAATTACCACCAAAAATTCTATCCTTCAAATCGGGTTTAGTGATGATGTTTTTTTCCCTGATGAAATTGAGAACAGGTTGACTAATAGATTTAATTAGAACATATAATTTATCGCCAAACTTGCTTCTTCTCGCAAAGAAATAATCACTAAAAAATCTATTAAACTTGCGATAAAGTTTTATGTCTGCTTTGTCGGTTGAAGGAAATTCATCGCCATCGTTTTCAGGCGTTCCGATACGGTAGTGAGCTAAATAATTTTTATCACCATTTATTCCAACAAGCAACTTAATGTTAAGAGTTACTCCGACTTTCTTGTGTGTTTTTAACTTTGGTAGGCAAATTACTGTATCGGCTTCTAATACAGTCTTTGATACACAGTATCTATGTACTCCGTTTGAATGATTTAATACAGTAAAACTTCTATCGTAATCAGCACCATATAAATTTTCCAACCCAGGCAAATTATGTAGATAACTATCCTCACCTAAATTGATAATCTCATACCCCAGCGGATCTGCATTTTCATTAATAACGAAACTATCAGAGGGAAAGTAACCCTTATCGTAATCATATTTGCATGTAAGTTTTCTGATATCTACAAATTCTAATTTTACTGGTGAATGTTTTGAATAAAAGTCAATTATAGAATTAAGCTTCAAAGCATTTTCTAGCTTATCAAGCTCACAATTCATTTGTGGAGCTTCTGCTATAATCAAACGTCCCTGTCCTTTTAATGCAATTAAAACATAATCAGCTATTGCCCTAATTATTGATGAATGAGTTAAACTTGCAAAAATATCATATCCTCCTTCGTTGTAATGCAAAACAAAATTTGGTTTTAATACAACTTTATATCCTGGCTTGATTAAATGACCAAGGGGATTCCATTCTGGTTTTCCAAAATTTTCTCGATCGTAATTCATTAAGTAAAGCAAATTCCTGATGGCTTCATATGCATCACAACTCGAACTATTCTGATCAATGAATTCATTTGAAAATGGATATTCGGGATAGATTTTACCGGGATGATATGGCGGATTTTTTGAATAACTGCAATTCGAGTCTTGAAAAATAGCCACTATATTTTTTATTCTTGGGTCAATAATCTCTTTCATCTTATGATTTCAATCTTATCCCATTTACTGATTTCCAACTTTTGAACAAGAAATCTTAGTTTGCCAGTTTTCGTTCGAGGTATTGATTTAACTAGTTTGATTTCCAGATCGGTATCGTCTCCAACTTTACGCTTTAAGTTGTCATAAATCCTTTGTAAATCTTTTTCAATTAACTTTTCAGAAGGAACAATATTCAGGATTAACTTACCTGGTGTATCCTGATAAAATTGAAATTGCTTAACATTGTCAAATGTCTCATCGTGCATATTGATTGCTGTCATTGATATTAATCTTCCTTTAGATGTAACAATTAGCTCTTGTAATCTTCCTTCAATTCTTTTGAAAAGTCGATAGTTCATTCCGTCTTGACTTTTTTCGTTGGTGTGTGTTGCCAGATCCATTGTTCTATATCTAATAAAAGGCATAGCAAAATTATAAAATCCTGTAGAAACAATTTCACCAGTTTGATTTTCACCGGTTACTTCCGATCCATTAGAATCAATTAACTCTGTTAAACCATATTGAGGAAATACATGAAACAATTTTGAATTCTTTGACCATGAAGCTAAACAAACTCTCTCAGCTTGACCATACCAAGTATGCACTCTTGCATCAAAAACGTTTTCAATGAAAGAAATTTGTTCGTTATAAATATTTTCAGAACCTAGCATTATAGCTTTAGGTCTAAAATTCAATCTCAAACCTTTTTCATGCATCAAACGAGCAAAATATTCTGCAGCAGAAGGATACGCTTGAATGAACACAGGTTTAATTTGATTCAACTTTTTGAAATAAAAGGGAAAAGTATTTTCATTTAAATAATAAGTGGAGAAATGCCATTCATTTTTAACAGGTTTAAAATCGAAAAGTCTCCTTTCATTTCCTATGAACTCTCCTCTCAAAACCACGCTCAAATCTTTAATATGGCAATCAACCCATGACCAATGATGCTCAAAAAATGCAAGGTCTATTCTTTCCAAACTCAATGGTTGATAGAATCCAAAAGGAATTCCTGTTGAACCACCCGTTGTTACATACATCAATTTTTTCTTGTTATAGTCCGGAGAAATAAATTCCTCAAGATTATCTCTAATTTCTTCTTTTGTGACTATTGGGAATTTTTTAATTTCACTCAAATTCTGAAAATCTTTAGATGACACTCCATATTCTGCAAACTTTTTTCCATAAAAAGGAATCTTTTCCTCGGCATATTTGAGTATAGCTTTGGTTTTTACAAATTGAAATTCATCTAATTTATCTTTTGTCCAGTACATTGATTCATTAAGAAACGTCAAAGTTTTGCGAAAGTCTGAATTAAATCTCCATTCGAAAGGAATTAAGACTTTTAAGTAATCGAAGGATTTTTCTATTGAACGAAATAAGAAACTATCGGCACCCAATAGCTTTTTAATTTTTAATTTGTAATTGTACAACATTCGTCTATATAAAATTTACTTAATACAAAAATACAATCCTAATTAAGATATTTTATGAAATTACGGCTAATCAAAAATACTTAAACTTAGAATAGAACAGCTCAACAGAATAGCTGGTCTATTTTTCTTAAATTTGTAAAAAAATGAGGCAAAGGAGAAAAGATTGGAAATTATCGAAAATCAAATGGAGCTAAAAGACGAATTAAACGCTGTTAATTATAGGTTACCTGTTTTACCATTAAGAGACGTTGTCATATTTCCTTACATGATATATCCGATTGTGGTGGGCAGAGAAGCCTCAACTCGTGCTGCAAATAAAGCCTTCGATACTAACAAATTAATCTTTCTCATTGCTCAGAAAGATCCTAAAATCGAGGACCCCAAACCTGATGATTTGTATCCCGAAGGAACAATCGCTAAAATTGTGCAAGTACTAAGATTACCAAATGGACTTTTAAAAATTATTGTAGATGGACTTGCCCACGGTGTAGTTAATAAATATATAGATAATACAGAACATCTTGAAGCAGAAATTGAACTTATAACACATGAAATTGAAGAAGGTCCAGAGCTTGATGCACTGGTTAGACATCTTTCTAATCTATTTAACGAATACGTAAAGTTAAATAGAAACATACCTGGTGAAATTTATTCAGCATTTGAAAATTTCACTGACCCGGCACGTAAACTCTATTTTGCAGCCGCTAACATACAACAAAGTGTAGATGTTAAACAATCAATTTTGAACGAACGTACGCTCAAGGATAAATATTTGCGTTTAATAAAAATTTTGAATTCTGAGATTGACATTTTGAAAATTGAGAGAGAAATAGATTTAAAGGTTCAAGAAAACATTCAAAAAACTCAGCGAAAATTTTTAATTCAAGAGCAGATAAGGATATTACAAAATGAACTTAGTGAAGATGAAGAAATTTCCCCTGAATTCAAGAAGATTCGTGAAAGGATAAAGAAAGCTCGAATGCCTAAAGAAGTGGAAGAAAAAGCTCTTGAAGAATTAAATAAATACAAAAAAACTCCTCCAATGTCTCCGGAGTCGACTGTAATTAGAAATTATTTAGACTGGCTAATTGAAGTTCCATGGAAAAAGAAAACAAGAGATAATCTTGATCTTGAACACGTAAGGAGAATTTTAGACGAAGACCACTATGGTCTTGAAAAACCAAAGGAAAGAATTCTTGAGCATATAGGCGTATTAAATTTAGTTAAAGAGATGCGTGGACAAATTTTATGTTTTTGTGGTCCTCCAGGGGTAGGTAAGACCTCACTTGCAAAATCAATCGCACGAGCATTAGGGCGGAGATTCGTTCGTATTTCGTTGGGCGGTGTAAGAGATGAAGCAGAAATTCGTGGACATAGAAGAACATACATCGGTAGCATGCCCGGAAAAATAATTCAATCAATGAAACGAGCAGGTGTAATAAATCCAGTTATGTTGATCGATGAAATTGATAAAATGAGCATGGATTTTCGTGGCGATCCATCCGCAGCTATGCTCGAAGTTTTAGATCCAGAGCAAAACCACGCTTTTAATGACCATTACCTTGATGTGGATTATGACCTTTCACAAGTATTTTTTATTGCAACTGCAAACATTCGATGGAACATCCCACTTCCTCTTCAAGATAGAATGGAAATTATTGAACTACCAGGATATTTAGAACATGAAAAACTTGAAATTGCCAAAAGACACATTGTTCCCAAATTACTCAAAGAACATGGGCTGTCGTCCTTTAATATAACTATTTCTGATTCAGCTCTATATAGAATTATTCGAGAATACACTCGCGAAGCTGGAGTTAGAAATTTAGAAAGAGAAATTTCTTCTATTTTAAGAAAGGTAGCAAAAGAAATTGCACTTCAAAAAGGTAAAGAAAGAAAGAAAGTCACAGATCTAACAAAAGTTATAGATGAGAAAAGTATTGAAAATTATCTTGGAGTGCCAAAATTTAAGAGCAAAAAAATTTCTACTGAAAATCGCATTGGAACTGCAATTGGTCTTGCATGGACAAGTGTTGGTGGGGATATTCTTAATGTTGAAGTAACAATAATGGAAGGCCCTGAAAAATTAACTTTGACTGGACAACTTGGTGATGTAATGAAGGAATCTGCTCAAGCTGCGTTAAGTTATATTCGATCTAATTCAAAAAAACTAGGGATTGACCCTCACTTTTACAAAGGTAAAGAAATTCATATTCATCTCCCTGAAGGAGCAATTCCAAAAGATGGTCCATCTGCAGGCATTACAATGACAATAGCAATGATATCGGCAATTAAGCAAATTCCAGTTCGTTCTGAAGTAGCAATGACAGGAGAAATAACTTTACGAGGAAATGTTTTACCAGTTGGTGGTTTAACAGAAAAATTACTTGCTGCCCAAAGATTTGGAATTAAAAAAGTACTAATACCAAAAGATAATTTGGTTGATTTAATTGAAATTCCTGAATCGGTAAAAAAACCTCTTAAAATTATTCCTATAGAGACCATCACTGAAGCTATTCCTAATGTTTTCGATAACTTTGAAAAAAATTTAGAATCAAAGAATAATAAATTGCAAAAAAACCCTGATGCTAAAAATAGAACTAAACGGAAAAAGTAAAGAAGAAACTTATCAAAGTTTATTACCAATATGTGAGCATTTATTTGAATGCGAAACTCATTGGCTTCCAGTTTTTTGTAATTTCGTAGCGCTCATAAAAGAAACATTTAATTCCTTTTCTTGGGTAGGATTTTATTTGGTAAAAGATAATAAACTTATTCTCGGGCCATATCAAGGTAAGGTTGCTTGCAGCGAAATAGAAATTGGAAAAGGAGTTTGTGGGACTTCTGCACTAAAAAAAGAAACCATAATTGTTGATGATGTAAATATGTTTGAAGGACATATTGCTTGTGATGAAAATTCTAAATCAGAAATTGTTGTACCTCTTCTCAATGATAGGAATATACTAGGTGTACTGGACGTTGATAGTTATAATTATTCGAATTTTGATACAATTGATAAAATATATCTTGAAAAATTATGTTATATTTTGACTAATAAAATTTTGAAATTAAACTATAAAGGCATATGAAAGAATTCATAGTTACAGCTCGAAAATGGAGACCACAAAAATTTGAGGACGTAGTTGGTCAAGAACACATTACTCAAACACTTAAGAATTCGATTAAAAGTGGAAAGATAGCTCATGCGTTTATTTTTAGTGGACCACGAGGTATTGGTAAGACTTCTACTGCAAGAATTTTAGCAAAATCACTTAATTGTCCGAACCAAGTAGAATATAATCCTTGTAATAATTGTGAAGTTTGTGAGTCCATTACCAATGGAAATAACATTGATGTAATTGAGATTGACGGAGCTTCAAACAGACGAATTGAAGAAATTCGAACAATTAGGGAATCTGTTAAATATGCTCCTTCCACCGTAAAATATAAAATATATATAATCGATGAAGTGCACATGCTAACGACAGAATCTTTTAATGCACTTCTAAAAGTTCTCGAAGAACCTCCACCTCATGTAATTTTTATTTTTGCGACAACAGATATACACAAAGTACCCGCCACTATACTTTCGAGATGTCAACGTTATGAATTTAGAAGATTAACTACGGAAGAAATTAAAAATCATTTAATTAAAATAGCAAAATTTGAAAACATTGAATATGACGAAGACACTCTTAGATTTATTGCACGCCGTGCAGATGGTGCAATGAGAGATGCTCAAAGTATCTTTGACCAACTTGTAGTTTATTCTAATGGGAAAGTAGTTTTGAGTGAAGTTAAAGATATCTTAAATATAATTGATGTAGATGTATTTTTCAGAGTTACTGAAGCAATAAAAACAAGAAAAATTAAGGATGCTTTTGACATTGTAAATGAAATTTATTTTAATGGTTGGGATTTATCTACTTTCACAAACGATATGATTGAACATTTCAGAAATATGCTTACTGTGTCAATTACAAATGACACTTCACTCATTGACGCTTCAGAACAAGTTAAAGAAAGATACAAATCAACGGCTAATTATTTTTCTACAAAAGACCTTTTACGACTGCTTTCTTTTCTGGGCAAATCTCAATATGAACTAAAACAATCACCTAATCAAAAATTAAAACTAGAAATAATTCTGGCCCAACTTATTGAACTACCAAGATCTGCAGATATTGAAGAGTTAATCGAAGAATTGAAAAAACTCAAAAACAATCAAAACATCCCTATAGCTTCAGGACAAGTCAAAGATGCAAAAGTTGTTGAAGTTTATCCTAAGCCATCTCAACAAAATAAATCGCAGATAAAAGACGATCCAGAAAATCTTAAACTTGATTTATCTACGAACAAGATTATTGAAAGTCCAATCACATTAAATAAAACTGAATTAAATAGTACGGGACTTCCCACTTCTACTCAGAATATCTTAAACCGCTGGAATGAATTTTTAAATCAACTCACCGCGGAAAACTCAATTCTTGGAAAGTCTCTCTCTAACTTTAAACCAAGCAAAATTGAAAATGATAAAATATATCTCTATCCCATTAATCCAGCCGAGGATCTTGACTTAATTAATATTTTTGAAAGTTTGCTAATACGAAAAACAAGAGAATTTTTTGGAAAGCCCTATAAATTTTCTTCTACTAATTCACCACCTTTAAGTGCACAATCAAATATTAATGCTGACTTACAAACGTCATCAAAACAAACTAGTAAGGATAACATTTCTAATTTTACTTCTATTTCAGAATCAGATAAAAACTTAAACAAAAATTTATCTGCCCAAGATTTATACGCACGAAAATTGATTATCGAAAAACTTCGCGGAAGGAAATTAGATAATTAGAATTTTAGTTTCTATAAAATAAGGGAGTTCACAGTCCTCGAAATTTTATTTTAGGTAAGATTCATCTAAACTCCCTCATCTCACTTTTATCAATTAAAACATTTCTTGTTCAATCTCATCAGTATTAAATCGTTCACGCTTCTGCTTATAATTATTAAACTTGTAACTTATTCCTAGGAAAAGTGTTCTTGATTCCATTTTTCTACTAAACTTGGCATTAAAACCATCACCAATCAGTTCACCGCCAAATTTTCTGGTATTGAATAAATCAGTCAATCTTAAGGAAACTGAAAGTTGATCATTTAAAAAATCCTTCCGCATAGCAAGGTCCACCCCGTACATCTCATATGTCTTACCTTGAGCTAAAACTTGATTACCATAATTTCCGCCTCTACCACCACCTCCACCAAATCCCCCAAAAAATCCCGGTATTGTGATAGATGGTGAAACATAAGAGAAAATTAGTTGAAGTTGTGTCTTATCCCAAAATGTAAAAGAAGACATAAATCTTGTATTCCAGCTCGAAGCTTCTTGATCAATATTGAGTATGCCTTTACCATCAAGTTTTATATTAACCCATGAAAAGTTAGCCATAATTCTCCACCATCGAGAAAGAGGCTGTGTTAAAACAAAATCAACTCCATAACTTTCGCTTTTGGCAATGTTTCCAAAAGTCATATAAAGGGATCCATTGGGTAAAAGCTCAGTAACTTGAGAAATTATTCCATCAGTTGAGCGATAAAAGAAGCTCGTATTAAGGAAAGTAAACCCGATAGCATTATTCAAATTAATTTCATAGGAATTCGTGTATTGCGGATTGAGAAAAGGATTGCCTGCAAAAAGATTTAAGGAATCTTGATAATCCACCATTGGATTTAGCTGTCGATTATTTGGTCTATCAACTCTCCGACTGTAACTAAATTGAATTTCGTTCATTGGAAATAGTTGATAAGAGACATGGACTGAAGGATAAAGTGAAGTATAATCTTTTCTAAATGATTTATCCTCAAGTGGAAGGGTCGAATTTGTTAAAACTTTTTCTCCTCTAAATCCTACCTGATATTTAACACCAAAAACCGAATGCGCAAAAATTCCATATGCTGCATATATCTGTTCGTCATAATTAAAATAGTTTTTCCGTGTTGTGTTCTCTACAAAGACATTATTAGCAAAGTCAAAGTTAAAATAGTCACTCGTAGATTTTACAGAACGAATTGTGGATTGAAATCCCGTTTCCAATCTAATACCATTTTTGAAAGGATGCGTGTAGTTAGTTTGCAAAATATACATATAGTTCTTTGCATCACCAACAATTCTACGAGCTGTTTGATTTACGACTGATGAGGGGAAATATATTTTATTAAGTTGATCTGCATCATCCTGCCTGGTCATGTGAAAATTAGAATAGAGAAAATCTGTAGTGAATTCTCTTCCTTTCTGTTCAGACGATCTTTTATAGTTTAATATAAAACTAAGATTTTCAAAATTTCTAACGCCACTAGAAGTTCTGAAAATCTCGGATACAGTTTGAATTGAGTTATTTGAAGTCAAGTCCAGATTTTTAAATGAAGAGCCGCCAGAATTACGTCGATATTTAATAGATGATGAAAATGAGTTAAATTCATTTAGTGCGTAATCAGCGCCTAAAGTGAAATTATGAGAATTCCATTTGTTCAATCCTGTTTGATCCTGATATAAAAACGGAATACTTGAAGCGGTAGTTACTCTATTATTAGTTCCTGATGATTTGAATCTATTTACTCTCCCATCATATCCTGCGTATAAATTAATACCGTCAAGTCTATAATTGAAATTGAACGAGGAATTATATTTGTCATTTGTTCCAATATTTAGCGAAACAATTCCATTAATTCCCGGGTCTTTTTTCTTCTTAAGGACAATATTTATTATACCAGCCGTTCCTTCTGGATCATATCGAACGGATGGATTTGTCACAAGTTCAACTTGTTCAATCTGTGATGCAGGAATTTGAGTGAGTATGTCATAATTACTTAAACCTTCCATATTACTTGGCTTACCATCAATCAGTAAACGAATGTTAGTATTTCCTCTTAAAGCAACATTTCCATCGGCATCAACTGTAACTGATGGTAAGTTCTGCATAACATCTAAGGCTGTACCACCAACACTTCCCAGATCTTTTTCAACGTTTATGACTTTTTTATCAAGATTATTAATTATTAATTCTTTCTCACCTTGCACAACAACATCACCAAGTCTAAAAATTGCTGGTAGAAGCTTAATTGTTCCAAGATCTACCTCAGGATTTCTCGGTGTAACAAGTACTGAATCAATAATTTTAGGATCATACCCAATGAAAGAAATTTTAATGAAATACCTACCAACGTTGACATTTTCAAGCGTAAAAATTCCTTTTGAGTTCGATATTGTTCCATTCACCATCGAAGAGTCTCTAAATCGATAAAGAACTACATTTCCATATTCAATCGGTTTTCCACTTTGCTCATCGATAAGCATACCTGTCACTTTTCCTGATATGTTTGGTGGACCCATTTGTGGTCTTCTTTGTTCCTGTGCAATTAAATTTAGAAAGAATATGGAAATTATTAACGATATATAAATTACCTTCTTCATAAAATCCTCTTATTTTAACGAATTTGAAATTGAGATACTTGAGCTTAATGGCAAATAAAATTTTTTCGTTTATATTTGACAATCAAGTTCAAGACAAGTTTAAAACAATAGTTAGAATAATAATGTTCAATAAATCAAGGACAAAAAAATGACTAAATTAATATTTACAACAAGATTGTTGTTCATTTTACTATCCATTTTATCGACAAGCAATATAATTAGCCAACCGAGATTGGTCTGTATAACTAATTTGGACTCAACAATTACAACAGATGTAAAATATTCAACCACTAATAATTTTACTGGGCAGGTGCTTTATTCATCAAATAAAGTATATTTCGTTCCAGAGGTAGCTGAAGCTATTATTAAAGTAAATAATTACCTAAAAACAAAATATAAGCTTCAAATTAAAATTTTTGATGGATATAGACCCTTATCTGTTCAAAAAAAGATGTGGGAAATTTATCCTGATGAAAGATATGTGGCAAATCCTGTAAAAGGTTCAAGACATAATAGAGGTTGTGCCGTCGATTTAACATTAGTCGATATGAACGGAAAAGAACTTGACATGGGCACTGCCTATGATGATTTTTCAGAAAAATCTCATATAAATTATAAAAACTTACCTCCTCACGTCCTTAAAAATAGACGAATTTTAATTGAAACGATGAAAATGTTTGGTTTTATTCCCAATAAAACTGAATGGTGGCATTTTGACTATAGAGATTGGAAAAAATATCCAATTCTGGACGTTCCTATCGACTGATGTTTATGACTCTATCCCTTTCTATTTTAACTTAATTCTTTAAGTGCATTAATTAACCGATTCGTTGTTTTCTCTTATTTGTTAAGTCGTATTAAACGATCATAAAATCTTCAGTTACTCAGGAATTTTAATGAGCATATATTTGTTCGTAATGAGAGGTTATGGAGGGTATTCTTCTGTACTTCTAAACTCTTTGAACTCCCTCATCGAGTCATCCTGAAAGGATGACTCATTTTTTATAAAAATTCAACGAAGGTAATTAAGTTAACATGGAAAAATTTTAGTATTTGTTTTATCAATAACTAGTTTATTTTTGCATTAGTGTTCAAAGAGTTTAGGAGGATTTGAATAGATTGAATAGTAAAGATCACTTCTGTCAGTGCATTAATGAAAATTGCAGAATGTTTCATCCGATAGATATTGGGACATTATCTGTTACTTCCTCAGAGAGTAATTCGATAGATTGGTTGCTTTGTGATAGATGCAAAGTGCGAAAAGAAATAGAACATGTTATCCAATGCTTAGGCTGTAAGACAGTATTGGATTTTCTTCCTGCAATTAATGGCGAAACACCAGGAATTTTTTACGTTGAAAAATGCTCACACTGTGGTGGAACAATCGAAGATGAAATTAGAATTGTTGCAAATGTCCTTAAAGAACTTTACGCATAACCAACTTTAACCACTAATTCCCCAAACATTCACTTATCCAATTTAATTTATTAATTAAACTTTCGAACACATTTATTCTTTAGTTAAGTTCAACCAACAACATCATTAAAATCATTTTTAACAAGTCGTCTTTAGCTTCACAATAGAGTAATTTTACTAAAACAATTTTTTATAGAATTAGTAATTCTTTAGTTTTAAAACATTCTTTAAAGACTTGTAATCAATTTTGTTTAATTGATGAGGTATTTCAAATTATTAGTGTTTTAAGATGAAGATAGAAGTTTTTCAATCTGATTATATACCATATCCACTGACAACTCTTTGATGCATTTAAATTTTACATCATATCGATGACATGTAAGAGGTTTGGGTGAGTAATAAAAACAAGGCTGGCAATCTAAGTTAAGGGTTGCAATGGTGTGTTTTGTTCTCCAGGGATGAACATAATTTGTATTTGTTGGACCAAAAATAGCAATTACATTTAGTTTTAATGCAGATGCTAAATGCATCAATGCTGAGTCGTTAGTAACAAATAAATTGCATCGGCTCATTAATGCAGAAGTTTCTCGTATTGAATTAGTCATTGCAACGAACGCTTTATTATCCATTAATGAATTAATAGTTTCATTTAGATCAAATTCATCAGGTCCTCCAAAGAGAATCACTTTAGCAGAAAATTTTTCAATAAGTTTAGTGCCAAGTGAGGCAAACTTTTCAGGTTCCCATCTGCGTTTAATATGATTTTTCAAAGTGGAACATCCCGCATGGAATCCTACTACAAACTCATTATCAAGTATTTCTTTATCCTTGTACCAATTATCTCTGAATTTTAAATCTGACTCCGTTAAAAATAGCTCGAGATTTGCGTTTGAAACATATTCATCAATATTGAAACTAATACCTTCGTTTTCTAAAAACAATTTCGTTAATAGTAAGTTTTCTTTAACATTATGAAAATTATCATTTTCAATAATTCTGTAATTATTTAGAAAACCAAGGTTCTGAAAGTCCATTCTTAAGTATTCAACAGCATATCTTTTCTTTGCCCCAATCAGATATGAAATAAAATTATACTCTTTTCTATTAGAAGGATAAACGTTAAAAGTTACATCATATTTTTTTCGAAGTTTTAACAAAAAAAAGAGGGATTTCAAATATCCCTCTTTCATAAAGTTAAAATAGATAATCTTACTTAAATGGGGATTTGTTTCATAAATATCTTTTACTCCTTTAAACATGCACAATAAATCAATATTGGCGTTAGGAAAAAATTTTTTAATCAAAGATATAGATGGCGAAAACATCAAAGCATCACCAATTCCAGAGAGTGCAATCACAAGAATTTTCACTTTACAATTTATTCTTTTGTTGTTATCGTCATCTTTTGTTTGAATCTTTCTATCTCTTCGTTAATCATTGATTGATCACCAACTAAATTTCTGATCGAATTTAAAACTTCAATAGCTAGTTGATAATTTTCATTTGCATTTAGACTATCATTTTTTGATTTATAATAATCCCCGCGCCCTTCATAAACAGAAAGCAAAATTCTATAAGGATTGTAATAACTTGAAAGATCCGCTAAATTTTTTTCAATATTTTCTTTCGCTTTTGACTCAATATCATATGAAAGTTCCATGAATCTATCCAGCCTATTACCACTTTTATATAATGATGCTATATCTGAAAGTAATCTATAATCAAATGGGAGATATTTTCTCGGAAGTTTTTCTTCCATTCTATCCAGAACTTCAACCATTTTTTCTTTCTCATCCCTATTTAAATGATATATAGCAAGTCTTAAAAATGAATTACGATAATTCATCATCATTCGTCTTTGATTCTCATCAAGATAAAGTTTGCCGGTATTTAATCCCCTGGACTTGAATCCTAATTGATAATTTTTTGAGTAGCCTTCTGGTTCATTAAAAAGATAGACTCTCATTTTTTCTTCATCAATATTCAGGTTCTGATTTTTATTTTTAATGGGCGTAACAAGGAAAGTCATTCCTTGCATAACCATATAATCATCCATGCTAATTTTTGAATCGTCAGAACAGGTTATTGAGAAATGAATGGGTCTCGTCCAACCTTGTTTTGCGTTTGTTCTAATTATATCCAGTACAACTAGATCTTGAACTCTTATTATACCACGAGGACCTGCTTGTGTCTCATATTGCATAGGTGGATTCATTCTAAAAGTAATCTTTTTGTTAAGAACAACGGCAGAATCAGTTATTCCAAATCTCTGAATAACTTCATCACTTACCATCAATTCAACTGTTGTTCCATTGAATTCCATCGGTTGAAGCCTGTCAATTTGATCATCAGAATAAGAGATTGGTACTTTCAAAGCACCATATGGCATTTCATTTTTTGCCTGTTTTATGTACCAATTTGTGTTAGCAAGACTTAAGTTAACAATTCTTATATCACGACGAACTCCTTCAACATCTTGAAGGTACCAAAGAGGGAATGTATCATTATCTCCATTAGTAAAAAGGATTGCATTAGGTTCACATGATTGTAAGATGTTATAAGCAAAGTCCCATGGTACATAATTATCCGACCGATCATGATCATCCCAATTTTGAATTGCCATATTAACAGGCACTACGAGAAGTACTAATAAAAATGCTCCTACTGCACCAAGTACAATTTTTTCTTCTTTAAACTTTGTTTTCAACCACTCGACAACGCCCTCGAAGGCAAGTCCAATCCAAATTGCGAAGATGAAAAACGAACCAACATAGAAGTAATCTCGTTCACGTGGTTGAGGCTCTTGTTGATTTTGATACAGGGCAGTTAGTACTCCCATCAGTAAAAACGCTACCAGAAAGCTAACACCAAGTTTCCAATCTCGCTTAAAGTGATAGTATAGTCCAAGCAAACCAAGAATAAAAGGAATAGCAAAATATCGATTTGGAAATCTATTGGAGTCGCCTACAAAATTATCATCTGGTTTTCCAAATAATATGGCCTTGGCATCTTGAATATCACCTTCTCTTCCAACGAAATTCCAGAGTAAATACCTAATGTACATGTGATTAATCTGATAACGCCACATAAAGTCTAAATCACTCGAATAATTAGTATAGATACCTTGCTGATGTGGTTCTTGACTATACCGTCTTTTCAGTAGTGGGAAGTCTCCATATTGTTCACGGTTTATGTAATAAACGAATTCATTCATTGTATCAGGTTCATTTTCATTCATTGGTGGACGGGCATTTGAGCGTATAATAACCATTGTGTAAGAAGTATAACCAATGAAAATTAAAAAGAGTGATGCTACCACTAAAAAAGCAAGCGCTTTGTTGTTTTTCTTTGTCCAATACATTCCATAAATAAGTAATCCAATAAAGATTACAACGAGGGATATTTTAAGGGCTAAGTTCGTTCCACCAAATTTTGCAAGCAGTGAAGGGAAAAACTTTATAACCCCAGGATAAACAGCCCAGAAGAATAAAACGGCAAAAATCCCCATATATGTAAAAGTGCGTAAGTTTATTACTTCATATTTTCTGAAGTACACTACCATTACGATTATAAAGATTGCAAGCACACTCAAAAGATGAACACCACTGGCCAGACCAATGACATACATAATTAATAGCAATAACTTCTCATTATTAGGATTATCAGCCTTTTCATACCAAACAAGTAAAAGCCAAATAATCAACGATACGAAAAACATTGAAATTGCATAAACCTCCGCTTCTACTGCATTAAACCAATTTGTATCAGAAAATGTATATGTCAATGCACCAAGAATGCCTGCACCATAAACTGAAATTGCTTCTAAAATTGTTTCTGGTTGTTTTTTCCGATAAAAGGAAATCAATTTCACGATTATGAAATATAAGAACATGACTGTGAATGCCGTAGATAAAACAGAAACGGCATTCATTCTAAATCCTAAATTTTCAGCAAATGGAATCATCATGAATAATCTTCCGATCAGGAGAAAAAGTGGAGCACCTGGAGGATGCGGTACCTGCAAATAATATGACGCAGCTATGAATTCTCCGCAATCCCAAAAAGAGACGCTTGGTTGTACTGTCAAGAAATATACCACTAAGGAAATGAAAAAAACAGTTATGCCAATAATTCTGTTAATTAACTTGTTATTCATTTTAACCTCTTTTTTGAGTTAGAACTAATCTAATCGATTCAAGAGCATTTAATAACATTAAGATAAGAAATTTTTAGGTTTCTTTTAGGTTAGAATTTTAAGAGTGATTAGGTTAAACCAGCACGAATCAATTAAGATTTGTTTTATCTTCAATCAGTTGAGTATATACCTTTAGAATCTTGAAATTGTAAGTTTGAAAACTGAACACTTTTGACCTTAGAATTGAATTCTCACTTAGCTTTTTCCGTAGCTCATTACCTTGAATTATTCGAATTATCTGTTTTGCTAATGTGTCCACGTCATTTCGTTCAAATATTAGTGAAGTCTCCTCTTCAATGATAATATCAAGTATACCATCGCTTTTACAAACTATGTTTGGCAATCCCATCGCCATAGCTTCAATCAAAGCAATTCCAAAAGCTTCTGCTTGAGATGGAAAAATAAAAGCATCACTTGCTGCAAGAATTTCAGGAATGTCATTTCTAAACCCTAAAAACTCAACAAAAGGTTGAAGTGAGTTTTTTTTCACATATTCTTTAAGAGACATTTCGTAACTTTTTTCGTCTTCTTGCGCAACACCAACGAATAAAAACTTCACATTATAAATTTCATTTTTTATCAAATTGATAGCTTTTAAGATTAAATCCTGACCTTTTCCGGGTGATAGTCTTGCAACGTTTGTAAAAATAAAGTCATTCTGATTTAGATTAAGCCTTTTTCTTAGATTTTGTTTATCATAATACTCTCGAGAAAACCTGGTTAGATCTATAGCATTGTGAATTACTATAATTTTTTCATGATTTAATGTTGTTGTTTCTATTAAGTTTCTCTTGATGATTTCTGAAATTGCTATTGCCTTGTCAACTCTATTATAAATCCAACGATGAAGAAAATCTTTCTTAATTACAAAAGAACCAAGCTGTTTTGTAAAAACAAGAGGAATATGACTATTGAGTAGTTTAAGTGAGGGCACAATCGTCCACAAATCTTTTGAATATTGCGTATGAATTAATTCGATTGAATTCTTTTTTATAAAGTTAGAAAGAGCAAATATATTCACAGGATTAAATTCAAGATTATCTGGAAGTTTCAAAATGTTTTTATCTTCTAGAAAGGTAAGAGCCTTTTCAATTCTAGAATTCTTTAAGCAGAGAAAAAATACTTTGATGTTTTCATTACTTGAAAGTAACGATTGGGCACTCTGAACCGCAAACATTTCCATTCCGCCCCAGGATCGAGATAAACATGAAATTAGAATTCGCATTTTTATTAAATAAAATTTTTCACAGCAAAACTAATTCACAAATTTTGAACTAAAAAGTAAACATCTTTTAGTTGACCTTTACCTTTCAACTTCAAAATGCTCTCAAATTAAAGTATTACAGATAATTAACTCTTTACCATAAAGTGACACTGAAGACAGAAAACTTGAATATATTTTTACTTGAGTTATAATTATTCAAAATCATTTTCAAGTTTTATGATCCTGAGGGCTGCATAAAGTTTTAATAATCAATATATTGAAACAAAATTAAGTGAATATATCAACTTATTAACAAATTGATAATGAGTATTGATTATGGCAAATAAAGATTTTATATACTCGATTTTGTCATCTGTTGAGCTCGAAAAAATTGTCAATGTAATTCAAGAGATTGAATCAAAAACATCAGGCGAAGTACGAGTTTCTATAAAATACAAAAGAAATTTCTTTGAACGTAAAAGAAACATTCGAGAACTTGCCATCAAAGAATTTTTCAAACTTGGAATGAATAATACGCGTGACCGATGCGGAATCTTATTTTTCATTTTACTAAAAGACCATGAGTTTTACATCCTTCCAGATGAAGGCATTACATCTAAACTTAATCAAGAATTCTGGAATAATCTTGCAAGAAGCTTAGAAAATTATTTTCAAAACAAAAATTTCTTTGAAGGAATAATATTTATTCTCCATGAATGTGGAAAAGTTCTAGCAGAATATTTCCCCAGAAAAATTGATGATGAAAATGAGTTAAGTAATACAGTCGAAATATCTTAATATTTATTTTCACTGAAACCTTCAAACTTTAAAATCATTCCTAAAATTTCTGCTGAAAAACTAAATTCAATGTTTTACTACTAAATTGATTTTACATTAAATCTCAACCAAGCAACTGAACTATTTTATTTTCTGAATTATTTCGAAGTTAAACGCAAGGAGTATTTTATGGGTCACTATTAAAAATAATTTCTTTCTAGCATCACTATTACCTTTCTCAATGTTAATCGTATCATTTCTTTTTTATTCTTATTCATCAGGCATTACAGGCGTTACTACATTAAATGGAAATGGTTGTACATGCCATAACATTTGGCCATCCAGTACAGTTTCGGTGAGTATATCCGGCCCTACTTCACTGGCCGCAAATACAAAAGGCACTTACACAGCTACAATAACAGGAGGACCATTAGTACGCGCTGGCGTGAACATCGCCACAAATTCAGGAGTTTTAAGCACCGTTACTGGTGGCGGACTACAAAAAATTGGAAACGAACTTACACATATTTCTCCCAGATCTCCAAGTGGTGGAGTTGTTACTTTTACTTTTGAATTAACCGCTCCCGCAAATCCTGGTAATATAACTCTCTATGCAACGGGCAACTCAGTAAATTCCAATGGTTCCAGCTTCGGCGATCAATGGAATCACGCAACAAACTTTCTTATAAACGTTACAACATCCGTTGAAAATGAAAATAATATCATCAAATCTTTTGAACTCTTTCAGAACTATCCAAATCCATTCAATCCTACTACTACTATATCATACAATTTGAAAAATGATGGATTTGTTGTTCTAAGTATTTTTAACCTTTATGGCGAAAAAGTTGCTGAGATTGTTAACGAATACCAAAAGGAAGGTTATCATAGTGTTGAGTTTGACGCATCACGATACAATTTATCATCAGGAAGCTATTTTTATGTTTTAAGTACAAATGGTGAAGTTGGAATTAAAAAATTCGTTTACTTAAAATAAAATCTCTTGATACTAATTGAAAATAATTTTTCTAATCACCGAATCTGATAGTTTAATAGTTAGCACAAAACACCATTAAAAGTAAGTAAAATCATATTAAAATTGAAAATAAATTGCTCATCAATTCTCAATTAAATTCTACTTATAAATTTTCTCGATACTCACCAAAGACTTCCCTCAGAACTCCACAAATTTCACCAATCGAAGCATACACTCGAACGGCATCAATGAAATATGGCATCAGATTTACATCTGATTTTGCTGCCTCTCTTAATGCTTGTAATTTAGATTTTACTTCTTCCTGATTTCTTTCGCTTTTAACCTTTTTTAGAAACTCAATTTGATTCTTCTCGATTGATGGATCTATTTTTAATATTTCCTCTGATTCTTCTTCTTCGACTATGAATTTGTTCACACCTACAATTATCCGTTTTCCACTCTCAATATCTCTTTGATATTGATATGCAGAGCTTTGAATTTCTCTTTGGATGTAACCAATTTCTATGGCTGAGGGTGCACCGCCTAACTCATCAATCTTATTAATGTATGCTTCGGCTTCCTTTTCAAGTTGATCAGTTAATGCCTCTACGAAATATGAACCAGCAAGTGGATCAATTGTGTTAATTACACCTGATTCATATGCAATAATCTGCTGGGTTCGCAAAGCAATCTGAGCTGACAATTTGGTTGGCAAAGCTAAGGCTTCATCTTTGGAGTTGGTGTGCAAACTTTGTGTTCCACCAAGCACAGCTGCAAGTGCCTGAATTGTTGTCCTGATAATATTATTATCAGTTTGTTGAGCCGTAAGTGATGAACCCGCAGTTTGAGTATGAAATCTTAGCATCATCGATCGAGGGTCTTTTGCTTTGAATCTTTCTTTCATTATTCGAGCCCATAACCTTCGAGCTGCTCTGAATTTCGCTACCTCTTCAAACAAATCATTGTGGGCATTGAAAAAGAATGATATACGACGGGCAAATTTATCCACGTCGAGTCCTGCATCAATTGCTGCTTGAACGTAAGCAATTGCATTGGCAAGAGTAAATCCTATCTCTTGTGCAGCAGTTGATCCAGCTTCGCGAATGTGATAACCTGAAATGGATATAGTGTTCCATTTTGGAACTTCTTTTGAACAAAATTCAAATAAATTAGTAACCAATCGCATTGACGGTTTTGGCGGAAAAATGTATGTGCCTCGTGCAATGTATTCCTTTAATATATCATTTTGCACTGTACCTGAAAGTTTATTACGTGATATTCCATTTTTTTCCGATACAACAATGTACATTGCCAGTAAAATTGAAGCCGGTGCATTTATTGTCATTGAAGTAGACACTTTATCAAGTGAAATTCCATCAAAAAGAATTTCCATATCAGCAAGTGTATCAATAGCAACTCCAACTCGACCAACCTCACCTTCAGAGTGTAAATCATCCGAATCATATCCAATTTGTGTGGGGAGATCAAATGCAACTGAAAGACCAGTTGTCCCCTGACTTAATAAAAACTTGTATCTCTGATTTGATTCTTTCGCAGTACCAAAACCGGCATATTGTCTCATCGTCCATAACTTTCCCCTATACATCGTAGGTTGGACACCACGTGTGAACGGATATTTTCCCGGAAAACCAATCTTTTCTGAATAATTCTCAAAATCATAATCAATTGGAGAGTAGATTCGATTAACTACCTGATTGGAAGTTGTGACAAATTCTTCTCTCTGCTCAGTATTTTCTTGAATAAAGGGTTTTAAGGTATTTTCCTCCCAATTTGAATATTCTTCAAATATTTTTTTTCGATAGTCCTCACATTTCATGTTTTACCTCTTTTTTATTCGTTATGAGAAGCTTTTATCAAACGATTCATAATTGCAAGTCCAAGTCCTTCTGGTGGAACAGTTTGACAATAGATAGTTTTAATTTTCATTTTATCACACTTTCTGAAAAAATCAAAAAGCGATCGGGCATAGTCGCGAAGGTCATTTAATCTTTTTACTTTCTTAAAGTTCCTAACTTTCATAAATCCAATAAAAGCTGATTCACTAAACTTGATGTTATACTTTTCTAAATCCACTTGATTATTAATTAAAATAACTTTTGCTTTAGGCGCATAATGTTTGTATTTCATTCCTGGAGACTTTGGTCGAATGTATCCCCTTGGATTGTAAATTTTAACATCAGGAAATATAGTTTTTAATTCTTCAGATGAAATTATGCCTGGTCGAAGTATAACTGGAAATTTTTGAGTACAATCTACTACAGTAGACTCAAGACCAATTTTACAATTTGGACCTTTAAGAATGCATGGAATTCTACCATTCAAATCGAAATAAACATGATTCCAGGAAGTTGGACTGGGAGAACCTGAAAGATTAGCGGAAGGTGCTGCTAGAGGTACGCCACATTCTTTTATAAACTTTTGTGTTAATTGAAGTGAAGGTAAACGAATTGCCACAGTATCAAGTCCACCACTAATATATTCAGAGATTACATCATTTTTTTTTAAAACAATTGTAATTGGTCCAGGAAAAAACTTGTCGATTATTTTTTCAGCTACAGGAGTAATTTTTTTTACAATTGATTCTATTTGAGAGTAATTATGAACATGAACTATTAACGGATTATCAGGTGGACGCATTTTTGCATAAAATATTTTTTTAACTGCCTCTTCATTATAGACATCTGCACCCAGCCCATAAACGGTTTCGGTTGGAAAAGCAACCACCTCTCCTCTTTTTATAAACTCCGAAGCTTTTTTAACTGACGAAGTGACTAGCGTTTTCATTTCTTGTTATCTTTGCTACTAAAATATTAAATTGTGTTTAGCTATTCATTATTAATTAGATGAAAAGAAAAAAAACTAAATACGAAATTTCCGAGCTACCTCTTTATTGCGATTTTACATGCCAATTTGCTGAATTTGCTCCTCCAGAAAGCGTTGGTGCATGCAGAAAAGATATCGCAGTTTATTGTTTAATCACGAAAAAATTTAATAATAAGCATACGATCTGCATGGTGAGAAAAGAAGTTGGTGAAAAATGATTTTAGATAAATGCAAAATCCTTTTAGTTGAAGATGAAGACAACCTTCGAACTTTGCTCCTTATGGAACTAGAGCAAGAAAATTTTATAGTTGAAGAGGCAGCTAATGGAGAAGAAGGGCTGAAAAAAGCAAAAACATTTATGCCTGATTTAATCGTATGTGATGTTATGATGCCCGTTATGGACGGATTTACAATGCAAGAAAAACTAAATGAAGATGAAAAGTTACGAGACATTCCTTTAATTTTTCTTACAGCAAAAAGTGATAAAAAAGATATACGATATGGAAAATCAATCGGTGCAGAAGACTACATAACAAAACCTTTTGAATTCGAAGATTTATTGGTTTCAATTAAAGCTAAATTGAAAAAATCAATCGAAAGAAAGGAAAGAGTCAAATCTCGACTTGATGAAATAAGAAAATCAATTCTTTATGCCATACCACACGAGTTCAAAAACCCCTTAAGCACATTAGAAGGTTTTTTGTCACTTCTTTTGGACAAAAACTATGAAGCATCAGAAAAGGAAAAAGATGAGTTTTTAACCTATATTAAAAAAAGCAGTGATAGGCTCCATCACTTAGTTATGAAATTCCTCAAATTAGCGGAACTTGAAGTAATAGAAATTGATGAAAAAAAATTAGAAGCATTACGAAAAACAAGAAATATAAACTGGCACATAGAAGTCAATACTATCATTGAAGACCTTTCTGAAAAGTTTAATGTAACAATTCATTCAAATCTGGTAGGTGTAGATTATCCTTGTCCACTTGACTATAATTCTTTAAATACAATTATTTTAGAACTTATAAATAACGCATATAAATTTTCACCACCTGATAGAATTGATATTTCATTTTCTGCTAAAGCAACAGAAAAAAACTTCGAAATCACTGTTGAAGATAAAGGAATTGGACTGCCCAAGGAAGCAATTGACCGAGTAATAGAACCATTCTATCAATATAATAGAGAACATTTTGAACAACAAGGGAGCGGATTGGGATTAGCAATCGTAAATAAAATTGTAACCATTTACAAAGGTTCAATTAAAATAGATAGTGAATTAAATAAGGGAACGCGCATTACGCTAAAATTCAATATTATTAGTGAAAACTAAAAAAGAAAGCCTTCGAATTTTGAAGGCTTTCTTTTTTATAAGTAATAAAACGACTGAATTTTAAGCAAGTTTATTTTAATTCATACATTTTTTGAGCAAGTTCAACCACACGGCATGAATAGCCCCATTCATTATCATACCAACCAAACACTTTAACCATATTTCCTTCCATTACCATGGTAGACTTAGCATCAAAAATGCAGCTAGCTGGATGGTGTACAATATCTGCGGAAACGATTTCATCTTCAGTATATTCGAGAATTCCTTTCATATATGTTTCTGCTGCTTGTTTAAATGCAGCATTAATCTCTTCAACAGTGACGGTTTTCTCAACTTCACAAACAAAGTCAGTAATTGAGCCATCAGGAGTTGGAACACGCAAAGCTATACCATCCAATTTTCCTTTCAATTCCGGTATAATCTTACCAATTGTTCTAGCTGCACCTGTAGTTGTTGGAATAATCGACATTGCAGCAGCACGAGCTCTTCTCAAATCTTTGTGCGGTAAGTCAAGTAGATTTTGGTCGTTAGTGTATGAGTGAACTGTAGTCATCAAACCATATTTTACTTTGAAATTATCATGCAAAACCTTGACCATTGGTGCAAGACAGTTTGTTGTACATGAGGCGTTAGAGACTAATCGCATTTCCGGAGTTAGTACATTATCATTCACACCAAGAACAACAGTTGCGTCCATTTTTGATTCTTTTTCATCCGCAGGTACTGTTAGAATAACTTTTTTAGCACCTTTATCAAGATGAACTTTTAGTTGTTCAGGTTTCCTAAATTTACCTGTTGATTCAATCAAAATATCTACACCATCCCATTTCAGATTAGCAGGATCTTTTTCAGCATAAACCTTTAATCTGTCTCCATTTACAATTAAGTCGTTTCCATCAACTTCAACGGTTCCATTAAATCTTCCGTGAATAGAATCATATTTAAGTAGATGCGCAAGAGTTTTTGCATCCGTTAAATCATTGATGGCTACAAAATCAAAGCCACCGACTTCAAGAGCTCTTCGAAAGACTAATCTTCCGATTCTTCCAAAACCATTGATTGCAATTTTTATTGCCATATTTTTTCCTCCAATATTTCGATTTGTTTAGTTATTACTTAGCTGCAAATTTCCACCAGTAAAAGTATTTTGTTTCAAGTTCCTCAATAGATGGAAATGGGAAAAATACCATTTCATCACCATCAACAAACCAAAATCCGTGTCTAATCATAGCAAAAGAAATTTCCTTCAAAACAGAACCTAAGCTTATTGTCTTTGTTAGTTTATCTGGATTCTTTTTTAATTCTTCAATACATTCTCTCAATCTATAAGGATTAACATTTGGTATATCACAAGTTATAATCTCTTTGCCTTTATTCTCTTCAAAAAATTTGTCGATGTTGAAATCGATTTGTGTGAACAGAATTTTGGGAGATCCTTTGGCTCTTGTTCCTCGGGTAATCCATTGACCAAATTGTCTTTGATCAAGTGTAGAAGCTACAAGAGTTTCAAGTGGACAAATTTCCTGATAAATTCTTATTAATCCGGGTTGATTTATTGCAGTGTATTCACCTTTTTCAAGCTCTAAAACTTTCCCATTAGGATGAACTAAGTATAATTTCTTAATAACTCCAAGAGGAACATGTTCTAAAACAGCATAGGAACTTATGAATTTAGTTCTTTTAGGTTTCCCAGTTACTGGATCTGCTTTGGTTTCTTCGAGATACTTATCGATCTCGAAATAAGGATCTCTAAAATTAATATCCAGCTCAGCGAAAATGACTTTACCACTGTAATGCTTTGTGCTTCCAACCGCATAGTGCATACCAAAATCATCAGGATTTAGTTGAGAAGCCACCAGTGCATTTGTTGGAAAAACAATCATATATAAATGCTTAGGATAATCTACCATAACTTACCTCAAATTTTTTATTAAAAAAATTTTACAAAATTACCAATAATCTAACCGTCTATCAATGAACTAAAATTCACCGTTTATCAAGTAAATTCAACTTAAATTCAAAGTATCATAAACTAAAATACATCTTATATTCAAATGGATGGGGCATCGTTGCAATAGCTCTTATTTCTTCTTCCTTTAATTTTATCCATTGATTTATCAAATCATCAGTGAAAACATTTTCTCTCTTCAAGAATTCGTTATCTTCTCTCAATGCGTCAAGAGCTTCATCCAAATTTCTGGGTAAAAAATGAATTCGTTTATCTTTTTCTAACTCAAAAATATTTGTATCAAAAGGACCAAAGCCTTCCTTAACGGGATCTATTTCATTTATTATTCCATCTATTCCAGCCATCAACATTGCGCTCAAACATAAATATGGATTTGCCGTTGCATCCGGTGGTCGATACTCAATTCGAGTAAATTCAGGATTGTTAATGTATTTGGGAATTCTTATTGCTGATGATCGATTTGCCTGACCATAAGTAATTGCTACAGGTGCTTCAAACCCAGGAACTAATCTCTTGTAAGAATTTGTGCTAGGATTTGTAAACGCACATAATGCGTTTGCATGTTTCAATAATCCACCTATATAATTCAACGCTATTTTACTTAAACTTCCATATTTACCTTTTTCATAAAAAATATTTTTACCGAGGTTCGTTAAAAATTGATGCACATGAAGGCCGTTACCAGATTGTTGAAACATTGGTTTGGGCATGAAGGTGATAAATAAATTTTTCATCCTTGAAAGATTGAATAAAGTATATTTAGTAAGAATTGTTTTATCAGCTCCCTCTAAAAGATTCATAAAATAAGTTTCAATCTCTTGCTGTCCCCTTTCACCAACCTCATGATGATGATACTTAACCTTAATTCCAAATTTTTTTAGGCAATCACATGCTTCGTCACGAAAATCATCATAGATATCAAAAGGATTAGCAGCATGATAAGCATTGGTATAAAATTCCTCAGCGTGTTCAACGTGATAAAATGAAGATGCTGTTCGTGTATCATATTCAACCTTAGAAAAAATATAAAATTCAAATTCAGGACCCCACCAAGAGGAATCAGCAATCTTCAAATTTTTCAAAGCTGCTTCGGCCTTTTGTGCAACGTACCTTCCATCTTGAGTAAACCTGGAACGTTTCTCATCTGTAAGATGAATGTTAGAGAAAAAAGTAAGTGTTTTCATTTCTCTGAATGGATCGATAATCGCAGTAGATAAGTCAGGAATTAAAATCATATCACTGTTTTCTACTTTTGAGAACTTGTAGCTCGATCCATCGAATCCAACACCATCATGGACAATTTCCTCTAAAGTAACTTCAGAAAGTGGTAAGGAAATGTGATGAATACGTCCTATTAAGTCAACACACTTTAGGTCGATTATTTCAATCTGATTATCTTTAATGAATTTGTTGACTCTATTTATTTGATTTCGTTTATTCATTATGACTCCAGATTTTAACCTGCATAATTTATCCCGATCTTAAGAATCGGGATTTAATAATTCACTATTCAAAAATCTTATCCACAGGGATGATTTTTAATTTTTCTCTTTTAACTTTTAGAAGGTATTTCTGAATATATCGGTCTTCATCGAGAATGTGTTGAGATATATTAGAATGTTGATAAGTTATTGGAGAGACAACATTATTAATCAGATCTTTCGCAAATTCTTCTGAGCCTTCAGTAACAATTGCAACTTTAAAGTTCTGGTAATTCAAGTATTTTTTGATAGCATTATCTACATCTTTCTTGGTAAGTTTTGGAAGTCGTTTTGCAATTTCGTCAATTATGTATGGTGTACCATAAAATTCCGAATCCATTAGATAACCTAATCGTCTGGATTGTGTTTGAACCCAGAGTTTAGAGTAGTTAATCAAAAATTTTTTAGTTTCTTCAAAATCTTTTTCAGGTATTCCGTTCTTAACAAGATTTTCAACTTCTCTGATGGCCATCCTTAAAGCAAAATGACGATTAACGTTACTCACTGGTCGAATCCAGATTGAAAAGTATTGTTGTTTTCTGGGAATATTAGGAATTGGGAAAGTAGAACCACCATCTTGAATGAAATGCTCTATGTAAGAATAATCACCATAGTTAAGTCCGCGATCACCTCGCATTTTGTTCATTAAAACACCATTAAATGTTCTGTGCTCTCCAAGGTAAGAATTTGCCACCATCAAAGCGTAAAAGTCTTTGTGTGAACGATTAATTTCAATTGGATATCCTAAGGAAATGGCAGTGGCTGGAGTCTTTTTATCAATTAATGTAACTTCAATATCCTGAATTTTATTTGCTTTAGGTAGTTTAACAATATTTGGTTTACCAACTGGAAGTTTAGACAAATCCCTTTTTACTTTGTTAATAAATTCGTCTTTAAAATTCCCAGCAATTCCAACCACAAGATTGGTTTGAGTGTAAAACTTCTTATAAAAATCCTTAACATCTTGAAGAGTTATTGACTGAACTGAACTAATAGTGCCCGCTTCAATCCAACCATAGGGATGATTTTCATAAATGAAAGTTTCTAAAACTGCTTTTCCAAGATTTTCGTCGTTTTCACGTCGTAGTGTATTTTTAATATAATTTAGTTGTAAATCTTTTAATCTTATAAAATCATTTTCGTCAAACCTAGGATTAGTAAGAACCTGTTCAAATATGTTCCAAAATTTTTCGAGATTGTCTTTGTGGATATCTGCAACAAATGTTGTTACCTCTTTGTTTGGAAATACTCTGATCTTTCCCGCAATTGGATAAAGCTTTTCAATCATTTCTTTGTAAGTAACCTGACCATAACCCCCTTCAGCTATTAATCTAGCTGTTAATTGATTCAAACCTTCTTTGCCTTTGGGGTCATTAATACTTCCCACTCGAAATTGGATTCTAAATGAAATAATCGGTGAATCGTCTATCTTCAGTGTTGTAAATTTAATTTTCTGAGCGAATAAACTTTCCATAGATAAAATCACGAGAATTAGAATTATTGATTTAATTTTCATATTAATTCTCCCCCGATGTTAACGTGACAACATTTCTTTTTTCTTTTATGAAATATCTTTTAGCAACATTTTGAATGTCTTCAGGAGTTATACTGGAAATTGTCTGATAAAATTCGTCCAAACTATAAGTTGAACCTGTTACACTAACATAAAAAGCAATAGTCGATGCAATTGAATTCGCATTATCAAGTTCATGGAGAAAGCTATATTTCATATTTGAAATTATATCATTTAATTTTTTTGGTGAAATTGGATCGTATTTCATTTTTTCTATCGCGTTAAAAATTTCTTGTTTAACTTTTTCTATGCTTTCATCTTTCTTAATTCTAGCCCAAATTCTGAAAAGAGTTGGGTCCTTATCAACAGGCATTTCTCCACTTACAAAATCCACAAGTTTTTCATCAAGTACCAATTTCTGATAAAGCTCAGAAGTTTCAGAAAAAAGTAATTCTGCCATAACTGTTAAAGCAGCCACTTCCTTGCTTTTAGGATCGAATGCTGGAACTTTATAACCAATGTAGAGATATGGTAATGTTTTATTTGGTGATTTTACATTTTTCACTCGTTCTTCTTTTTGTTCGGGTTCAGCTGGAATGACGGGAGTAAAATTGCCCCGTTTCCAATCACCATAATATTTTTCAACTAAATATACTGCTTTCTTGAAATCTATATCGCCGACAATAATAATTGTGCAATATTCAGGTCTATAGTATCTATCAAAAAATTGTAAACTATAGTCATATTGATTTGGCATTTCTTTAATATCTTCAAGGAAACCAATTGTGGTGTGACGATATGTATGTTTAGTAAACGCAAGCTTTTGCATTTCTTCATTTAAGATTTGAAAAGGATTCAAAGCGCTCTTATTATATTCCCCCAGTATTGCGCCAGCTTCGGTTTTGAATTGTTCGACTGAATATTTTAAGTTTTTAAATCGATCTGATTCAATATCAATAATTGTTTCAAGTGCATCAGCACTTGCTACGATGTGATAAACGGTTTGATCATTGGAAGTCCAGGCGTTGGAATCAGCTCCAAGTAGTTTTAGAATTCTATTATATTCCACATCAGAGTATTTTTCTGTTCCTCGAAACATCATATGCTCAAAAAAGTGAGCAAAACCGGTCTTCCCGGGTTCTACTTCATTTCTCGAACCTGCACGAACAACAGTATAATATGCAATCACACCTGGACTGTTATATGGTATGATGACAACCTTAAGTCCATTAGATAATGTATGTTCTTTAATTTCGTATGGGAATATTTTTTGTGCATTTAAGTTCATTGTTAAACCTATTGATACTAAAAACCAAATACTTTTAATTACTCTCATAATTTTTCCCTCTTTTTTGTTAAGACAAAGAAGTCGTTGCAAGTGCAACGACTTCACACATTTAACCTAATTTGTAAATCTTTAGACTTATAAAAATCTTTTAGAACATTTAACAGCACCAATTCCTAAAAAAATAGCATCAGTATCTAGTTCTTCTTCAATTCTTAAAAGCTGATTGTATTTGGCAATTCTATCAGTTCGACTTGCTGAACCGGTTTTTATCATTCCGACGTTTGTTGCAACCGCAAGATCAGAAATCGTTGTATCCTCAGTTTCTCCTGAACGATGACTAATGATAGCCGTATATCCATTTTTCTTTGCAAGCTCAATTGTATCAACCGTTTCAGTTAAGGTTCCGATCTGATTGAGTTTAATTAAAATTGAGTTTGCAATACCTTTTTCAATTCCCTTTGATAATATATCTGGATTAGTTACAAAAATATCATCGCCGACAAGTTGAATTTTATCACCTAAAGTATTTGTTAGTAACTTCCAACCATCCCAATCAAGTTCGCTCATACCATCTTCAATTGATATAATTGGATATTTTTCAACCCAGTTTTTCCAATATTGAACCATTTCTTCACTTGTCAACTCAGAACCATCAGATTTAGAAAAAATGTATTTTTTCTTTTCATCAGAATAAAATTCGCTGGCAGCCGGGTCAAGTGCAATAGCAATATCTTCACCTGCTTTGTATCCAGCCTTTTCAATAGCTTCAAGGATAACTTCAATAGCTTCTTCATTTGATTTAAGATTTGGTGCAAAACCACCTTCATCACCAACAGCTGTGTTATATCCTTTCTTCTTTAGAACAGATTTTAAGTGATGAAACACTTCAGCTCCCATTCGCAAAGCTTCACTAAATTTAGGGGCACCTACAGGCATAATCATAAATTCCTGAAAATCTACATTGTTATCAGCATGTTTACCACCATTGATAATGTTCATCATGGGAACAGGCAAAACCTTCGCATTTGTGCCACCAATATATCTATATAGTGGCATCCCAAGTGTATTTGCCGCTGCTTTTGCAACTGCAAGGGAAACTCCTAAAATTGCATTTGCACCGAGATTGCTTTTATTTTCAGTCCCATCTAATTCGAGAAGAATATTATCAATTTTCACCTGATCAAAAGGATCGAAACCTATCAAATTATCTGCAATAATTTCATTTACGTTTGTTACTGCTTTCTTTACACCTTTACCGAGAAAACGTGATTTATCATTGTCACGAAGTTCTACGGCCTCAAGTGTACCGGTTGAAGCACCACTTGGAATAGCGGCACGTCCATATGTGCCATCTTCAAGAATTACGTCTACTTCTATTGTTGGATTACCTCTCGAATCTAAAATTTCACGCGCTATAATATCTTCAATAAGTAACATTTACTTACTCCTTTTTGTTAATTATTAGATACAAAATTACCCAGATTACATAGCAAAACAAAGCTAACTTTTATTGTTACTTTTGAATTAGCAAAGAATTCGGATACAAACATATCTTTTGTGGGCTATGAGCTTTCGGTGTGAAATTCTAAAAGTATACTTTATCAAAGAAAATAAAATTAATTTTCCTTAATAAGCTATGATTTTTTTCTAATATGATTTTAACAACATGAAAATTTTATTCCTGAAAGTTGACGCTGTCAATTTTTGAATAATCTAACTCGCTTCCCAGCAAACTATGAGGAATTAAAAATATAATTAACATTAAAATTGCAGCCAATAAAATCCATTTATCAGCTTTTGGTGACTTGTTAAATCTTATCAAAGCAAAAAGCCAACCTATAAATGCAATCAAAGTTTTATTATCAGTTAAATCGTAACCAAATGGTATTCCAGTCCACCATGCACCAAATGCATAATATTGAACTAAAGGACCGAACAAAAATCCACCCAAGAAAAGAAAGAGCACTGTCAAATACATTTTAATTTTATAGTTTGGATTGGTATTGAAGTATTCCAATCCTGTTCTTGTAGAAAATATCATAGCAAGAAAAATAAATATGATATGTAGGATGAGAGCTAGGGCGGGAACATCTCCCTTAAATCGAATAATAACTTTTCCTTTCTCTGGAATCACTACTTTTTCGTTATTATAGGTTAATTCAATTTTATATTCTAACTTTCCGGCTGGTGGTTGTGGTGGAAGTTCTGCAACTAAGAATCCCTCCAAATACTCCATTTTTATGGTTGTCCAATCATCTTTCGTCTTGTGTCTTTTGTAGTAAAGAACACCTGCTATGTTTTCACTCTTTACATCAAGTTTAATTTGATATGGTTTTGAGCTGCTATGAGAGCGTTCTAATTTATATTTTATATTTTGATCGAGAAGATTGACTTCCCCAAGAATTGGATAAGTCGGACCAGTAATTCTTTGAAATATAGCAGTAAAAACAGTTACAACTAAAGCTATGAGCCATAGAATTATTGTTCTTTTCATATGTTTCCTCATTTGAAAAAATTTGATGTGCAAATTACAAAAATGTAGTGTCAGTTTCGTACGCTCGTTTAAGAAGAGAATTATATTCCACCAGAGTAATTTCGATTGCGCCGAACATTTGAAGATGTTTAGTTAAAAATTGGACATCAAGTAATTTGAATTTCCTTTCAATCAAATGATAGATTAAGTGTGCAAAAGCAACTTTTGATGCGTTTTCTTCAAATGAAAACATACTTTCGCCAAAAAATGCACCTTTGATTGAAATTCCATACAGCCCTCCAACAAGTCTGTTAAATCTATATGTTTCCACACTATGAACGTAACCCAATTTATAAATCTCATAATAATAATCTATAAGTTCCGGGCTAATCCACGTACGCTCTCTTTTTGCACAATTCCTAATAACTTCCATTGTGTTTGTATCATACTTAACTTGAAAGTAATTTCGTTTAATTAATTGCCTGACACTTCGTGGAATATTATAATTATCGAGTGGAATAATTGCACGGATATTAGGATAGTACCATTCAATCTCGCCAGTCAATTCATTTGCCATAGGAAAAGCACCTATAGCATAAAGCCGAATCATTTCATTTGGTGTTAAAGATTCTTTTAATGTCATAACACACTAAATTGTTAAGCCTGATTTTCCATTCCAAATTTATAAATAAGTAAAATTTAATATGCTACAATTTAACCAGACGACTTTAAGACGACCTGGCTTTTATTCATACACCAAAAAGACTTTTTTAACTCATAATTAAAGTTAATCATCCTAATTGAATTTGTAATTGGTAATTTTGTATACTCAAACGAATTATTTAGTACTTTTTTCCTTACTAATAAAATGTGAACATGAATATCAATAATATTCGTGAACAATTCCCCTATCTGAAAAACAATACAATATACTTTAATCATGCTTCAACAGGACCTATTCCAAAAATTACAGTAGAGGCTGTGAAAAAATATTTATATGAAAAAAGTGAAGGTTCAATTGATTTTTACCAAGAAACACTTAATAAAGTCAAAGAAACAAGATATCTTCTTGCAGAACTATTAAATACAGCTCCAAATAAAATTGCTTTTATTGATAATGTCTCCAATGCGATGAACCTGCTTGCTCAAGGTTTGCAATGGAAAACTGATGATGAGGTAATCTTATTTGACATCGAATTTCCTGCCAATGTTTACCCCTTTTTAAATCTAAAGCAATATGGGGTTAATGTTAAAATCCTAAAGACAAATAATTGGAAAATATTTGTAGAAGATCTTTTCAATGCTGTAACCAATAAGACAAAATTAATTTCTCTTAGTCATGTTCAGTTTTTAACGGGACAGAAGCTTGATCTTAAATTGATTGGTGAATTTTGTCGCAATAAAGGAATAATTTTTTCAGTTGATGCCATTCAATCACTTGGTGTTTCAAAGATTGATGTTGAAGATATGAAAATTGATTTTCTCGCTTCGGGAATTCAGAAATGGTTGTTAGGACTGGAAGGAACTACTATAATTTACGTTTCTGAGGATTTACAAAATAAATTAAATCCCAAATACATTGGTTGGTTAAGTGTTAAGAATGCGTGGAATCTCCTTGACTATGAACTTATTTTAGATGATACAGCAAGAAGATTTGAAAACGGCACCTTAAATTACGCTGGAATAATTTCTCTTAATTCGAATCTGAACTTCTTCAAATCCATCGGGTTTGATTCTATTCAAGATAAAATAGCTGAAAATTCAAATTATCTCATAGAAAGATTACTAGAGTTGGGTTACGAGCTCTTGTTTACACCAAACGATACCTCAGAATTAGCTGGAATTATCACAATTAAATCCGAAAATTCAACAAAACTTTTCGAACATCTAAAACAACAAAACATCATATGTTCGCTACGTGAAGGTTTTATCCGTTTTTCGCCTCACTTTTACAATACTCATGGGGAAATAGATAAATTAATAGACGTACTTGAAAGTTAATTTATATGATTCGGTTAGTTTATACCAATATTAAAAGTATGTTGCTTATATCAAATTGTAAAATAAGTTTGAATCTTCTCAATCATCATAAGTGACTATCATTAACAGATTACAGATCTAGAATTAACTTGTTTGTAAAATCGTAAGTAAATAATGAAATAGTAAAATGATGAAAAATTTTGTGAAAAGAATATTTGAAACCTGTTTTACGCGTGTTATCGGAGTTTATAATAGTCAAATAATACGATAAAATGCCCATCTGGTTTTAATCAATAGAAGCAGTTACTAAAAATTGAGTAAAATATTACTAAACAAGAAATTAAGGAGCGCTTTCAAAATTTTCTCATTTTGAACATCGTTAAAATAATTGAAAGCTAACGTTGTTTTGCTAACCAAACCACATTAATCTAACGTTAACTTATTAACAAAAAAATTGTAATTACTCAATAACGCACTACTCAAGGGAAACTTGCACGTTTTATATAGCTGATAATCATTTTACTAAACTGAACTTATTCTCTCTAAGAAGTTAGATTAATTATATAAATTAAAAAGGAAGGTCTTTTGGCATTTTATTATCCCAATAAAATCATCTATTGTTTTTGTATAATTTCTATTCAATGAAATAAACTCCACCTGGGAAATTGCTTGATATAAATTCAACCTCAAAATTTTTTTATAGTTTATGCTCATTTATTGGCTTTTTTATTTCTCTTACAAGGAAATCATAAACCTTTATTTGAACTAATTCCAATTTTAGAATTCTAATTTAATTTTTTTCACCGCATTAAATGGATTGGGATAATTATGAAATAGATAAAATTATTTACAACAGATGAATTGCATTCTGATGAAGTTATAACAACACTATTAATCATCCTTACTTTCTTCAAAATCGCCGCCCACCTGATTTTAAGGTGATGGGAGATAATCTTTATTAATCAATCCTTAAATTTTATTTAGGCACGTTTGAAGATATAAATGCAAAAATGTAACAAATAAACGACTGATAAATATTTCCTAGCTATTCCGTAAAAAATTTACAATCAAGCAATTGATTTATACCAACAGAGACCATTACCTCATAAAATGGATCTGTTTTTTCAAAATTTTAAATTAGTCTAAACACTATCACTTTTAAAGATATATTCCTCATCAAAATCCGAAAATGATTAATTACACGATCATACTAATAAACAGTTGATAGATTTTATCTTTTCCCAAAATATTTTTGATAATTAAACTCTTTGTGTAAACATAAACTCTGATTTAAGAAAGCATAAAATGCAAATGCATCTGAAGTAGGACCATAAGAGGTGTAAATGTTTTTGCAATAATTGTCAATTTATGAAATAATGTTTACCAATCTCTTGTTTCTTTTTAATTAAAATTTTCAATCACTTTCTTGCTATCTCACGATATTAAATTATGCTCTCTATTGGACTTAAAACTCTGAAAAATACTCCAAAACCGTGTTTATAACATCTCGCAGAAAAGTATCAATACTTTTCCGAAACGAATCCAGACAAAATCTGAACCGCAGGATATAACAAATCAATTACTTCTTTAGAAGATGGTGTAAGTGATTATGTGAAAAATTTTCTGTTGAAAAATTTTACTTAGTTTATTAAAAAATTTAAAGTATGAGTGAGTGTAAGATTGAGGGATCTTACGCTATAGTGAATTTAAGTTATTTCTTCGTCGTCATCCAAAAAATCATCTTCTTCCTCAACTTCATCAATATTAAAATCTTCATCAATATTAAAATCATCCGCTGAATCAAGGTCATCGTCTTCATCAACAAAGAAATTTTCTTCTTCCTCTTCATCAATATATAAGTCATCATCGGTATAATCTTCTTCTTCATCATCATAATTTTCAAAATCGTCATCAGCAGGACTTTTATCTGCAAGTTTTTCATCGGCAATAACTCGCCAGTATGAATTGTTAATTTCGCTTTCTTTTACTTCTAAAAAATTTAAATCGTTCATTTCCATTCTTATTAATCTCCAAAATAATCTTAAAAATTTTTGAAGCTAATTTATAGTTGTTACGTAAATCTCCAAACAGAAAATTAAAATCCAAAAAAATTTTTTTGCTATATTTCAATGACAACAAAAACTTACTTACTTTATTTAATTAAATCAATTTAAAAATTGTCTTATAAACGTTGCAAATCTATGTTATTTAATTGACAAAAAATATAGTCTACCTTAATGATTTATTGTAAAAAAGCAAAACCATCATAACAAAAGCAAATGGAATTGACTGGAAGAAGATTTTGAAAAAGGTTAATCCCCGGAAGAATTTAACTCGAGACATTAAACAATAAATTGATATGACAGTTAAATCAGTATAAATGAATGGTTTAATTACAAACCCTTTAATTGACGGAAAAGAAGTTAACTCTTATTTATACGATTTCAATATTATTGTATAAATTCACAATGATTAAAAACTCAATCGCCTGTTTGATTTTTTTCCTTTCTGCCGCTCTGTGTTTTCCACAAACAATTCATCTTCTGCTTCGTTCTGCAAAAGCATTAACCGGAAGTCAAATTGTAAAGGCAGTCTGGAACTTATCACTATCTGACAGAGAGAACTTTATTTATGAAAAGATTATGAGTGGAAACATCCCTGATTTCCAGAGAAATTTTGTTCCAATTACTTTTAATCAAACCATCAACAACATAAACTATAATGTAACTTTTTTTGTAATGCCAGATTATTTTGCGGTAGGAAGTGATTCAGATTACTTCCTCATCCCAATGACACCTATTCTCGCACAAAGAATATGTAACAATTTAAATTGCACTCTGCCAACAAAAAAGCTGGTTAACGAAATTTGGAAGAATGCAAAAGTAAAACTTGAACCAGCACCAATTTCACCAGACCCTGCAATGACAACAGTTCCGATCTTTTGGGAACATAATCAAAGAGTCTGGCAGCAACGAATGGCTGTTATAGATTCTCTTCCATTGGGCGAACTTGTTGCAGGACATAAAAAAGATGTTGTTATTTCAAATAAAATTTATGGTAATGTTGTTACCGGCAGAGTTGTAATTTATGGTTGGCATAAATTAAATGGTGTTCCCATACAACCACTTTACGATGGACATACAGAGAATTATGTTGATTACAGTCACGGGATAAGATTAGTGCTTGATAGCGTAGTTGTTAATGGTGAATCACGCAACATCAAAAGAATTTTGCAAAATGATTCTTTACACATTTTACTGAGTGATGAAGGAAAAATCACCGAGCCATAATATCCAGTTAAATAAAATAAACTCAATCGTTTTATAAGGAATGAATAATTCTGTGACGTTTGCAGACAAGGCAATTAAATATTTTACAGGATTAAAAAACTATTGTAAAGAAATTGAAAATGTTCAAATAATCAATCCATACAAATCTCAGGAAGTCAGAAGAATCGTAAGAGAGTTTTTCAAAAAATTTTTTAATGATGACAACGAAAGAATTTTTATTATCGGAATAAACCCGGGCAGATTTGGGGGTGGGCTTACGGGAATTACATTTACTGATCCTGTTGCTTTGAGAGAAAGCTGCGGTATAAAAAATAATTTGGGCAACAGAAGAGAATTGTCCAGTAGGTTTTTTTATACTCTGATAGATTTTTACGGCGGAACAGAAAAATTTTATTCCAGATTTTTTCTTACTGCACTTTTTCCCTTTGCTTTAATCTGTAATGGAAAAAATTATAATTATTATGACAGCAAATCACTCGCTGAAAATCTTCGCAATGACATTTATCTTAACATAAAAAAACAAATTTCATTCGGGGCAAGAAACGATTTAGCGATTGTTCTGGGAAAGAAGAATGCCGAGTATTTTTCTCAATTAAATAATAAACACAATTTCTTCAAAAAAATTATTGTGCTTGAGCATCCAAGATATATAATGCAATATAAACTTAAACATCAATCAACCTATTTAACAAAGTATCTTAGTTCATTAAATAATTATTAACTGTAAATGAAAATATTAAAAGTTAACGCGTTAGAATTCTTTGTTCGTGTGGATTGACATTCCTTTATTGTGAAATTAATTCAAATAAAATTTCTTCTGAGAAATATCAACCCACTTCAAGGTTACAAAACCACTTGATCAAAGTAATCCAAAGCTGCCTTAGACTTTGCACAGATTTACTTTGCAAAAATCAGTGTTGTAATCGGCATTATTATGTTTCTGCCAGGTATTGACTGGTTATTATTATAAAATAATTCGAAACTGGATCAAGTTTGATTGAGTTGGATGTCGATTTTTATGATGGTTGGAAATTACGATTTCCTTCACGAACATGGAACCTAATCCATTTTCGCTCTTGTAACTAAATACCAGATGCAAGCACGAAAATCATTAAATTGATTAACGACTGATTCTTTTAGAATTTTTCCTGACAAAATTACCCAACTGATTTATGTTTGGATAGTAAAACTTGAGGAGATATTATCTGTTTGAAATAAACAAAAAACTTTCCAATATAAGCGGCACCTCAGAAAATCCGCAAGCTAAACCACTCAACCAAGTGAGAACCAAACTACGCAAAACTCACTATAACCAAGAAACAGAAGAAGCTTATATAGGATGGATAAAAACAACAATTATTTCATCTCAAGCTCAACAAAGGACTTGGCGTTAAGAGTCCGTTAGATTGAATGTTTTGAAGATTATATATATGCATTGAAATATCTTTAAATTAAATATTAGGAATTTTGAAGAAAATAAAAGAAATTTGAATATACATATGCAGCTGCGTGCATATATATGTTCCTTAGGTAAATAATACACGCAGTATAAGTA
>Ga0209721_1000104_pt1 | contig 83579 bp, 83 predicted proteins | sample TshhotsprinmetaG_FD_184139 | JGI IMG/M metagenome (GOLD analysis project Ga0209721, IMG submission 184139) | Hot spring microbial communities from South Africa to study Microbial Dark Matter (Phase II) - Tshipise hot spring metaG (SPAdes)... | ecosystem: Environmental > Aquatic > Thermal springs...
GGGTATGACGGGCACAAGCGACGCAAGGGGAGCAAGGTTCACCTGGCGGTGGATACGTTGGGCCATCTGCTGGCTTTGGTGGTGACGGCGGCCAGCGAACAGGAACGGGCCCAGGTGGGGGCACTGAGCCAACGGCTACAGGAAGTTACTGGGGCGCAGGTGGCCGTGGCCTTTGTGGATCAGGGTTACACCGGAGAAGAGGCAGCACAAGCGGCGGAGGCGGAAGGAATCGCCCTGTGTGTGGTCAAGGTGGAGGGTGCTAGACGAGGATTCGTCCTGCTGCCGAAGCGTTGGGTGGTGGAACGTTCGTTTGCCTGGACATCCCGGTTTCGCAGGCTGGCGCGCGACTATGAGCGGCTGGCTGAGACCTTGCGAGGCTGGCACTGGTTGGCCTTCTCAGTTCTGATGACGGCAAAAACTGTGGAGCTTTTACGGACGGCTAGTTAGCGGTCTCTAGGCTTCTTCCGAGGTGACCGACTCGCTGGGGGTCTCGTCGTCGAGAGGCTCTGGGATTTTGTTCTGGGCCCGCACCCGCTCGATGCCCCGGGGGTCGGCGGTTTCGACGATAAACTCATAACCACCGTACTCGAGCTTTTCCCCTACCTCGGGGATGTGCCCAAACTCGTTCATCAGAAAGCCCGAGAGGGTATCGTACTCGCCTTCGGGCAGCTCGATGCCCAGCTTTTTAGAGGCCTCCTCGAGCGGAACCGAGGCATCCAGCAGATACACCCCCTCGGCGATTTGCTGCACCGGGGCCACCTCTTCTTCGTCCGACTCGTCATAGATTTCGCCGATGATCTCCTCGATGATGTCCTCGAGGGTGACCAGACCCGCAGTGCCCTTGAACTCGTCCACCACGATGGCCATATGGGTTTTGCGCCGGCGCATCTCGCGCAGCAGCTCCCGGGCCCCCATGGTCTCGGGGACAAAATAAGCCGGGTGGCAGATGCTACCCACCTTGATGCTATCTAACTCCGGGCCGCTGTACTCCAGCAGGTCTTTGATATAGGCCACCCCGATGATGTTGTCGATGGTCTCCTGGTACACCGGCACCCGGGAGTAGCGGTGCTCGCGGGCCATCGCCCAAAAATCGCGCAGGCTGGCCTCGGCGGATATGGTGACCATTTCTACCCTTGGCACCATAATCGAGCGCACCAGGGTTTCCTCGAGGTCGAGGATCTGGCTGATGATCTCCCCCTCGCTCTCGTCCAGAACGCCCTCTTTGGATGAAGCCTCCACGATCAACTTGAGCTCCTCGGCGCTGCCGACCATGGAGTGCGAGGGCGCTTCTTTGAGGCCCATCAGCCGGAGGAAAAAATTACCGCTTCGGTTGAACAGCCAGACCAGCGGTGTGGTGAGCCGCTGGAAAATGTTGAGCGGCAGAATGGTGAAGACCGCGACCTGCTCGGTGCGCTGCAGGGCGATGCCTTTGGGAATAAGCTCGCCAAAGAGCACCGTAACGAAGGTGATGAAAACCACCGAAAGCACAAAGCCCACGCTGGAAAGCAGGCTGCTTTCAGTAGCAGCGGCGGCCTCGGGCTGGCCGAACAACACCCCGATGCCCGTCACAATCAGCCGGGTGACGTACGGTTCTCCAAAAGCCCCCAGAACCAGGTTGGTGGCGGTGATGCCAAGCTGGGTGGTGGCAATGTAGGCGTCAAGCCGGGCCATGGCATCTTTGAGCAGCCGGCCCTGCCAGGCCCCGCTTTCCGCCAGGTGCTCGACCCGGCTGCGCCGGATGGCTACCAGGGAGAATTCAGCGGTAACGAAAAAAGCGTTGATCAGGATGAGCAAAGCGATGATACCAAGACTACCAGGGATGCTTTCCATAAGGTTCGCGTCAGGCCCAACCAAAAGCTAACTCGCCCCGGAGCGTCCCAGGGCAAGGCCAGGGCCAGGTTTTGGGTGGGGAGTCCATACGCTACTAGCCGAGAGTTTACCACAGCCCCAGCCGGCTCACAAGCGGCGGAAAAAACAGCAAAAAGCCGATCAGGGCTGCAATTGTGCTCACTATCAGTACGCTGGCCGCGGCGATGTCTTTGGCGGCTTTGGCCAGCGGGTGGTAGTTGGGGGAGACCAGATCCACCACGGCCTCGAGGGCGGTGTTGATAAGCTCGAGGCCCAACACCAGGGCTACCAACAGGAGCACCGGCACCGGGTTGACCTTCAGCCACCAGGCCAGGATCAGGGCCAGGGCGGCCACATAGACCTCGAGGCGGAAATTGCGCTGGCTTTTCCAGGCATAACGAACCCCGGCCCAGGCATAGCCAAACGAAGCCCGCAGGCCTCGCAGCGGCAGGGGATCGGTTCCGGGTTTGGGTGGTGGGGGGCGGGTTGGCATGGCTCAGAGCTCGAGGATGCGGGCCTGCACCCGCCTAAACCCTTCCCATTCGGTCTCGGAGCGGTGGTCGTGTCCCAGCAGGTGCCAAAGCGAATGGGCGGCCAGTACCTTAACCTCGTGCTGAAGACTGTGCCCAAGCTGCTCGGCCTGGCGGCGGGCGGTATCCAGGCTGATCACGATATCGCCCAGGTGCGGCGGGATGAAGGGGTCGCCCGGTTCGTAGGTGGGAAACGACAAAACATCGGTAGGGGCATCCTCCCCCCAGTGCTGCTGCTTGAGGGCCCGTATCTCGTCGTCGTTGGTAAGGATCAGGGTTAGAGACTTGTCCCCGTGCCCAAGCTCCGCCAGTAGAAGCCCAAGCGCCCTGCGCACCGCAGGGCCCAGCCCTCGAGGCACTCGAGTGTGCGCAACCAGATCTACCCCCATGGCTAGCTCTCGTGCTCATGGGCCTCGTAGGCCTTGATGATGCGGGCTACCAGCGGGTGGCGTACCACATCGGACTCCAAAAAGCGCTGCTGAGCAATGCCCTGGATGCCCTTCAGGATGCGCAGGGCCTCTACCAGGCCGCTTTTTTGGGCCTTGGGTAGGTCGATCTGGGTAATGTCGCCGGTGATCACCACCCGGCTATTGAAGCCCATGCGGGTCAGGAACATCTTCATCTGCTCGGGGGTGGTGTTCTGGGCTTCATCCAGGATGATAAAGGCGTCGTTCAGGGTACGGCCCCGCATAAAGGCCAGGGGGGCCACCTCAATCACCCCCGACTGGATGTACTGTTCGAAGCGCTCGGCATCGATCATGTCGAACAGGGCATCGTAGAGCGGGCGCAGATAGGGGTCGATTTTGGCCTGGAGGTCACCCGGCAAAAAGCCCAGGCGCTCCCCAGCCTCCACCGCCGGGCGGGTCAGGATGATGCGCTTAATTTTCTTGGCCTTGAGAAAAGCCACCGCCATGGCGACGGCCAGGTAGGTTTTGCCAGTGCCGGCAGGCCCGATGCCAAAGGTGATGTCGTGGGTGCTGATGGCCTCCACATACTTTCGCTGGCCGGGGGTTTTGGGCTTCAAGCGGCCGGGCAGGGTAATCTCGCCGCCGAGGGCGGGTGTGGTGGTTTCGACCGGCAGCGACTGACCATTTTCCGCCACCAGGATGACCTGCTCGAGGGTGCCCGAGTCAATTTCCGCGCCCTGGCGTACCAGGGTGACCAGGTCGCGGATGACCCGTTCGGCCAACCACACCGCTTCTGGGTCGCCCGAGATTTGAACCTCCTGCCCCCGCACCACAAGCTGGGCCGGCAAAAGCTTGCGAAGGGTTTTTAGATGTTTATCCCCGTGGCCCAGCAAGGACAGGGCTTCCTGGGGCGAACGCAGGGGAACTACCGCTTTGCTTTGCGTACTCTTCTCCAATATTGGCTCCTGGGTTCGGCCAGTATCTGGTGCCAAACCACACCGTTCAGAATAGCACGGGTTGAGGTTGAAAACGCCCGCTGCTCGATGGTTTTCTTGGTCTTGGGCTGCGGCTTGCTGGAGGCTTTTTGAGGGGGTTCTGAGGAGGGGCGCGGGCTGGGGCGGCTTTGACGCTCACGCTCGACCTCCTCGAGGCTCCGGGGTCGTCTGGGCGGTGTTTTGGGTTTTGGGGATGGGGCCGGCTGGCTTACCACAGGCCGGGCGGGGGGGCTTGGGGGAGGGCTGCTGGGGGTTGGGGTGCTCGAGCGGGTGGGCGGGGCGCTCGAGGCCGGGCGACGCTCCTCACCGGGTAAGAGGATCTCGTCGGGTTCGAAGTCGGGGGGAACTTGCTGGCCCCGCCGCAGCAGCCCTTGCAGGGCCGGCAGCACGATAAAGAAGAACAGGAACAGCAGACCTAAAAGATCGTCTAAGCCCATGGGGCCCTCCAGATGGGGGCGAGCGCCGCGCCCCCAGAGCGCTTAGCGTTGCGAACCATCATCGGAAGTGCTGCCGCCGCTGGCTTTGCTGATGGAATCGCGCATCTCGGTGTCGGCCTCGATGTTTTTAAGCTGATAGTAGTCCATAACGCCTATGCGACCGTTGCGCAGGGCCTCGGCCAGGGCCAAAGGTACGGCCGCTTGGGCCTCCACCAGCTTGGCCCGCATGGCCTCTACCAGGGCCGCGTTTTCTTGCTCCAGGGCCACCGCCATCGCGCGGCGCTCCTCGGCCTTGGCCTGGGCAATTTTCTTGTCGGCCTCGGCTTGGTCGGTGCGAAGCTGGGCCCCGATGTTTTTACCCACGTCCACCTCGGCGATATCCACCGATAGGATTTCAAAAGCCGTGCCGGCGTCCAGGCCTTTGGCTAGCACGGTTTTGGAGATACGGTCAGGCTGCTCGAGCACCTGCTTGTGATCCTCCGACTGGCCGATGGAGGCCACGATGCCCTCGCCCACCCGGGCCACGATGGTTTCTTCGCCGGCCCCACCCACCAGGCGGTCAATGTTGGCCCGCACGGTGATGCGGGCGGTTGCCAGCAGCTGGATGCCGTCCTTGGCCATACCCGCTACCATGGGGCTGGTAATTACCTTGGGATTCACCGAGAGCCGCACGGCCTCGAGCACATCCCGCCCCGCCAGGTCAATGGCGGCGGCGCGGTCGAAGTTCAGCTTGATGCCGGCCTTGTCGGCGGCGATGAGGGCATCGACCACCCGGTCTACATTGCCCCCAGCCAGGTACTGGGCCTCGAGCTTGGCGGTCTCAACCGGAATGCCTGCCTTGAAGGCCTTGATCATGGGATTCACAATTTTAGCCGGGGGAATCCGTCGGAAACGCATGCCGACCAGGGAGGTTAGCGGTACGTTAACCCCCGAAAACAACGCGGTAATCCATAAGGGAACCGGTACTAGATAGAAGAACAGGAAGACGGCCAGTAAAACGATGCCAGCGATGATTAACACTCCAAACTCCATGCGATCCTCCTCAAAGATCAAACCGCCTTGTTTTTTACAGGCGCCAACTGCTTTCTAGCGCAGATGCAGATGCCGGGCTGGGCCGGGTGCTCCCTAAGGGTACACCATGGGCCAAAAGGTGTGGGCTTTCCCAGCTTTCTTTGTAGGCAAAAGCGCATAGCCAGACTAACTGTCCACCTTCCGAACCACCACCCGAGGGCCTTCCACCTGGATCACCCGGACGGTCTGCCCCCGGTCGATGAACTCGCCCAGGGTGACCACATCCACCCGTCGGTCGCCGAACTGGGCCGTGCCCGCGGGGCGCAGGTCGGTGATGGCCTGGCCGATGGCCCCCAGCAGCGATTCCAGCTCGTTTTTGGGCGGTGCCACCTCTTCAACTGCGCTGCTCAGTACGAAAGGACGGGCCACCCGCCCCTTTGGTAGGTAGCGGAATATAAAGAACAGCCCCAAGGCCAGCCCGATAATGGCGAAGGAGCCGACCTGCAGGGCCTCGTCCCCAAAGGTGAAGTAGATTGAAGCCCCGATCAGACCCAGGCCGACCAGACCGGGAATGCCAAAACCGGGGGTTACAAACAGTTCGAACACCACCAGCAGCAGGCCCCCGAAGAGCAGGATGATGGACAGGGCGCTGGAAAGGCCCGCCAGGTAGCCCCCTAGGAAAAACAAGCCTAGCGAGGTCAGGCCGATGATGGCGGGGATAAAGGTGCCTGGGGTGAAAAATTCCAGAATGAGCCCCAGCACCCCCACCGCCAGCAGAATGGCCGCGATGGTGGGGTCGGTCAGAAAACGGGCCACCCGCACCTGGGGGCCCGGCTGCAGTTCCTGGGTGTCGGTGTTAAAACCAGCTTTCTCGAGGGCGGCCCGCAGACTGGCGACTTCAGCATCGGCCACCTTGAGCTCCACGGCCCGCCTGGCCGAGAGGGTCAGGGGTTCCCCTCGGGTGGTGATGCCGCGCACCTCGACCTCGGGATCCACCATGGCTTCTGCGATGTTGGCAGGGCGGTTGCGGGCCTCGGCGACCGCCCGGAACTTGCCTTTCAGGGCCGATATGACCTTGCGGTCGGCGGCATTGGTGTTGCCCACGATGGGGGTGATGGTAACTGGCAGGGCCGCTCCAATGTTGGAGCCGGGCAGCATCATGATCTGCTGAGCCGCCAGTGAGATGAGGGCCCCGGCCGAGAAGGCGTTTTCCACCACGGCCAGCGTGGGTACGGTGGAGGACAGGATGCGGTCGGTGATGCGGATGGCCGCATCCACCCGGCCCCCGGGGGTGTTGACCCGGAACACCACCCCGCTGGCCCCCTCGCGTTCGGCCTGGTCGAGGGACTGTTCAACGAAGGTGGCTAGAGGCCCATCGATGGTTCCTTCAATGGGGATGATGTAGGTTCGGGCCTGCGCAAAAGAGGCAACCAGCAGTAAAATAACCAGTAGCTTTCTCACCAAGATTATCTTAGCAAGCCAGGCTAGCGGGAGTGTAATGCCGAGGGCTCGAGCTGTTTGTGGGTTGGGTTTTCGCTTCGACCATCGCAAACCGCCGCGCAAAAGCGTAAAATCCAGGCGTGCAACTGGGTCTGATAGGATTTCCGGTCGGACACTCGCTTTCCCCGGCCATGCACCAGGCGGCGCTGAGGGCGGCGGGGCTCGAGGGCTCATACCGGGCCCTGGAGACCCCACCTTCGTTTTTGCGGGCCCGGCTGCAAGAAGTCCGGCGGGCTTTCGTCGGGGTTAATGTGACCATTCCCCATAAGGAAAGCGTGCTGGAATACCTGGACGAGCTAAGCTCCGAAGCGGCAGCCATCGGCGCGGTTAACACCATTGTGTGCGAGCAGGGCCGGTTGATTGGCTACAACACCGACGCCATGGGTTTTATCGCGGGGCTGGATGAGGCCGGCATCGCTTACCGCAACAAGAAAGCCCTGCTGCTGGGGGCAGGGGGGGCTGCCCGGGCCATTGCGTATGCCTTGAAGAAGGAGGGCGTGCATGTGGCGGTGTACAACCGCACCACCGAGCGGGCCAGGGCCCTGTGCGCGGCCATGGGGCTGCACCTGGTGACGGAGCCGCTGCTGGAGGCGGCGGTGCGAAGCTGTGACCTGCTGGTCAACACCACCAGCGTGGGGCTCAACGACCCCACCCGCTCACCCCTGCCGCCGGGGCTGCTGCCTCGAGCGGGGGTGGTGGTGGATATCATCTATCATCCCCAGACCACCCGTCTGCTGCTCGAGGCCCAGCAGGCTGGGCTGGTGACCCTGGGCGGGCTCCCTATGCTGGTCTGGCAGGGGGCGCTGGCCTTCGAGCTCTGGACGGGTGTAAAGCCGGATGTGCGGGTGATGTATGCAGCGGCCCAGGCCGGGCTTGGTCACACTCCTTCTGCATGAACTCTTTTACCCTGCAAGCATCCCATCGCTACGAGCTCGAGGTCAAACGCTCGCGCTTTGTTGCCCATGCGGTGCCGCTGCCCAGCCCCGAGGCCGCACCCGTCCTTTTGCAGACCCTTCAGGACTTGCAGGCCGCCCACAACTGCTGGGCCTATAAGGTGGGCGCGCAGTACCGTTTTTCTGACGACGGCGAGCCTGCTGGCACGGCGGGCCGCCCCATCTTAAGTGCCATTGAAGCGCAGCACCTGGATAGGGTGATGGTGGTGGTAACCCGCTACTTTGGCGGGATAAAGCTGGGCGTGGGAGGCCTGGTGCGGGCCTACGGGGGGGTGGCTGCGGAATGCCTGCGGCAAGCCCCCAGGCGAGCAATTGCGCCCCGGGTGCGTTGCGAACTCCAGGCCCCGTTCGAGTTTGGCAACGCTTTATATCGCTTGCTGGAAGGCCTCGAGCGCGAAAGCGAAACCTACCACGCAGCCGGGGTGTGCTGGGTGCTCAGCCTGGAGGAAGCGCGGCTGCCCCAGTTTCAAGAACGGGTGCGCGACCTGACTCGAGGTCGCGCCAGCTTGCAAGTTCTAGAACGCTTCGAGGCCTAGGGTTCCAGGCCTGAACACGCTTGCGCGCGTCAACCTTCGATTACGATGGGCAGGATGACCGGATTGCGCCCCGTGTTCTTAGCGATGAACTTCTTGACAGGGTAGTAGATGTCGTCACGGATCTCTTCGAGGCGCTTCTTCTCGCGCACACCCCTATACAGCGCGTCCATGGCCATTTTACGCACCTCGCCCAACAGGCGCTCGCCGGCCTTGACAAAGCCTTTGGAGATCACCTCCACCAGCGGGTCGCGGCTGACCAGGGCGGTGATGATCACCACCCCCTCGGCGGCCATGTGGTGGCGGTCTTCCAGAATCTCATCGGTGATGTCGCCCACCCCCAAACCATCCACATAAAGCTGGCCGTGGGGTACGGTTCCGTTGAACTCAATGTTGTTGGCGGTAAGCCGGATCAGGCGCCCGTTCTCGGGAATCAGGATTTTTTCCGGCGGGTGCGGGATGCTCTGGGCCAGCCACTTAAAGTTGACCTGATGGCGAATCTCGCCGTGCCAGGGCATCAGGAATTTGGGGCGGGCCAGGTTGAGCACGGTTTTGAGCTCCTCGTGGCTGGCGTGGCCGGAGGCGTGCACGCGGTAGCGGGGCGGATAGAACACATAGGCCCCCAGGGCGTATAGCTGGTTGATGACGGTGTTGACGGCCTCTTCGTTGCCGGGAATGGGGCTGCTGCTCAGGATGACGGTATCGCCCTCCTTGATGGCCATTTTGCTGTGAGCGCCAGCAGCCAGGCGCGCCAGAACCGCCTCAGGCTGGCCCTGCGAACCGGTGGTAATTACCAGCACCTGCTCATCGGGCAGGTCTTTGATCTCGTCCAGGGTGTAGAAGCGGTCTTTTTGCTTGAAGTAGCCGAGCTCGAGGGCGATACGGGCATACTTGAGCATGGAGCGCCCTTCCACAGCGATTTTTCGCCCGTACTTTTCGCCCGCCGTGACCACCGACTGGATGCGGTGAATGTGCGAGGCGAAGGTGGTTACAAAGATGCGCCCCTTGGCCGCACCGATGACTTTGTCGAGCTCTTCGGCCACCTCGCTTTCGCTGGGCGTGACCCCGGGGCGCTCGCCGTTGGTGGAATCGGCGATCAGGCAAAGCACCCCCTCGGCCCCGGCCTGGGCGATTTTTTCCAGGTGGGAGGTCTGGCCGTCAATGGGTCGCTCGTCGAGCTTGAAGTCGCCGGTGTGCACGATCCTGCCGATGGGCGTGTGAATAATCATTCCGAAGTTGTCGGGAATGGAATGGGTCATGCGGAAGAGGTCGAGCTGGAAGTAGCGCCCGATGGAGATGCGGTCATCGGGGGAGACCTCTTTGAAGTTGTAATCCCCCACGGGAAGCCCGAACTCCTCGAGCTTGCCCTTGACCAGCCCCAGGGTCAGCTTGGCCCCGTACACCGGAACCCGCGGTAGTTGTGGGAAAAGGTAGGGCAGGGCCCCGATGTGATCCTCGTGGCCGTGGGTCAGCACCCAGCCCCGGATGAGGTCTTTGTTCTGAACCAGATAATCGATGCGTGGAATCACGATGTCCACGCCGAGCATCCTGGCGTCCGGGAAAGCCAGGCCACCGTCGATGATGAACATCTCGTCTTCATAGCGGACGGCGGTGATGTTCTTGCCAATTTCGCCGGTTCCGCCCAGAAACACAATTTCGACGGCGCCGTCGGGCTTGCCCAGCAGGATGGGCCCCCTGGGTTTGGGACGTTCCTGCCGTCGCCGGGGGGCCCTGGGACGGCTAAATGGTGGGTTGTTGTTCATGTTCACTCCAAAAGCAGCACCCTAGGATGGGGAAAAGGGCCTGGCTTTACCCCTGAGCCCATGTCCTACACAGCCGCGATTTATCGTCGAACAGGGGGTTTGCGTGGGGCGATCAGGCCCTCGAGCTCCGGACGAATCAGATCCACCCGCCCCTGCTCGTCGATGCTGTTGACCTTGACCTTAATCTTCTGGCCCAGCGAAAGCACATCCTCGACCTTTTGCACCCGCCCTTGAGCCAGTTGGCTGATGTGCAGCAGACCGTCCTTACCCGGCAAAATTTCAATGAAAGCCCCGAAATTGGTAATCCGGGTGACGGTGCCCTCGTAGATCTCACCCACCTTGGCCTCGGCGGTCTGGCCCAGGATGCGGGCTTTGGCCTCTTCGGCTGCGGCTGCGCTGGCACTGTAGAGCCGGATGGTGCCGTCCTGCTCGATGTCGATTTCCACCCCCAGCTCCTCGAGCTGGCGAATGTTTTTGCCACCAGGCCCGATAATCCCCCCAATTTTATCGGGGTTGACCTTGAGGGTGAGGATGCGGGGCACATGGGGCTTCATCTCGGCGCGGTGGGTGGGCACGGCGCGTTCCATCAGGCTCAGGATGTGCAAACGGGCCTCGCGGGCCTGGTACAGCGCTGCCCGCATGATCTCGGGGGTCAGGCCCTTGATCTTGATGTCCATCTGGAGCGCGGTCACGCCGTCGCGGGTGCCCGTGACCTTGAAGTCCATGTCGCCCAGGGCGTCCTCCAGGCCCAGGATATCGGTGAGCACCACCGCCTGCTCACCTTCCTTGACCAGGCCCATGGCCACCCCCGCCACGTGCTTCTTGAGGGGAACCCCAGCATCCAGCAAGGCCAGACAACCGGCGCACACCGTGGCCATACTGGAAGAGCCGTTGGACTCCAGCACGTCGCCCACCACCCGGATGGTGTAAGGAAACTCCTCCCTGGAGGGCAGCACGGCCCGCAAGCCGCGCTTGGCCAGGTTGCCGTGACCCACCTCGCGGCGGCTCACCCCGCGCAGGCGCCTGACCTCGCCGGTGGAGTAGGGCGGGAAGTTGTAGTGCACCAGGAAGGGGTCTTCGGTCTCGATGCCGAGGTCGTCCACAAGCTGGGCATCGCGCCCGGTGCCCAGCGTGACCACGCCCAGCACCTGGGTCTCGCCCCGGCTGAAGATGGCCGAGCCGTGCGTTTTAGGCAGCACGTTGCTTTCAATCCAGATGGGGCGCACCTGCGTTGGGGTGCGACCATCGGCCCGCTTGTTTTCTTGTAGGATCAGCCGGCGCAGCTCCTGTTTGACCACCTCATCAAAACCCTCGGCCACCAGTTTGCGCCGCTCCTGGTCTACCGAGCCATCCTCGGCGGGGGGAACCAGCTCTTCCAGCAAGGTCTGCCGGAAGGCCTCGAGGGCCGCCGAACGCTCACCCTTGGAGGCGGTTTGCAGCACGCTGGAAAGCCCTTTTTCCACGGCCCTTTGGTACAGGGTGGCCTGGGTATCGGCGTCCAGTTTGGCCGGGGGCTCGTAAGCAAACTTGGGCTTGCCCAGCTCGGCCCGCATCTGCTCTTGCAGCTCCAGGATGGGCTGCATAGCCCGGTGGGCGAACTCGAGGGCCTCCACCAGGCGGTCTTCCGAGACCTCTTGCGCGCCAGCCTCCACCATGATGATGGCCTCTTTGGAGCCGGCCACCACCAAATCGAGCTGGCTATCCTCCTGGGCCACCGGGTTCAAAACCAGACGCCCATTCTGCAGGCCTACCCGCACCGAGGCGATGGGGCCCTCCCAGGGGATGTCCGATAGCATCAGGGCCGCGCTGGCTGCGATGGGCCCCAGGATGTCCGGGGTGTTTTCCTGGTCGGCGGAAAGCACCGTCAGCAGCACCTGCACCTCGTGCCGGAAGCCCTTGGGGAAGAGGGGCCGGATGGGTCGGTCGGTCAGGCGGGCTGAGAGAATGGCTTTTTCACCTGGCCGCCCCTCCCGCCGCATAAAGCTACCCGGAATGCGCCCGACGGCGTAGTGCCGCTCTTCAAACTCCACCGTCAGAGGTAAAAAATCGGCCTGAATGGGCGCGTCGGAGGCCTGGGCGGTCGCCATCACCACGGTTTCGCCATAGGTTACCCAGACCGAGCCGGACACGTGCTTGGCGTATTTGCCGGTCTCGATGGTGAGTGTGCGCCCCCCGACGTCCACGCTGTAGCGTCGTGCCTGGGGTATTGGATTTTCCTCGTTCATATCTACTCCTAAGAACCCAGTTATAGCGCTGGGTGCGCTCAAAGACAGTTTCAACTCGCGCCGCTAGGGCCTGCTAAAAATGCCAGGGGCCGCTGGCGGCTGCGTGCGGGTTTGCACTCAATGCACCCTGCAAAGGCCGTTACCACATTGAAAACCGCTCCCATGACCGGAGCACACTGCCGCAAGAAAGGGGTGGGGCACCGCATGGTTTGGGGATGGCGTCGGCAGGGTGCGGGTTGGGACATATACGAAACACTGGGCTGGTAATTACGCCTGAACACAAAACAAAGCGTGTTTTAAGGTTTTGGCGGAGCCAAACCCCCGGCCCCGCCTACCGAGTCACACCTATTGTACACGATAGAGAACGTCCGGGGTTGCCCCCGGAAGTTTTTTACTTGCGCAGCCCAAGCTTTTCGATCAGTGCTTTGTAGCGGGCCTTGTCTTTACTTTCCAGATAGCTCAAGAGCCGCTTGCGCTGACCTACCAAGCCCAGCAGACCCCGCTTGGCCGCCATGTCCTTCTTATTGACTGTGAGATGGGCCGACAGGCGGTTGATACGTTCGGTGAGCAGGGCTACCTGCACCTCGGTCGAACCGGTATCGCCAGGCTTGTGGGCGTGTTTTTCGATAACGCTAGCTTTTTCTTCTCTGGTAAATGGCATCTGTATCTCCTCGTCGGGTGAGCCGCAGTCTGCTGACCGGGGCTTCCTCATGGCCCATGAGAGGGGCCAGCTAAGAAGTATAGCGGCGCCTGGACGTAGGGTCAAGCCAAAATAGCACCAGGGCGGCGGCGGAGAGGGTGGCCGCGGTAAAAAAAGCCACACTGGAACCGAAATGCTGCCACAGCGCACCAAACAGGGCGCTGGCCGGCAGCAGGAGCAGGCCTACCAGGGTATGGTAAAGCCCAATGGCGCTGGCTTTTTCGGCTGCGGGGATGATCTGGGCCAGATAGGCCCGGCTGCTCCCTTCGAAAGCCGCGCTGTACAGCGCGTACAGCAGGAACAGGAGGACGCCCTGCCAGGTGGTGTTGCTGAGTCCAAATCCCAGGTAGACCAGGGCATAGGTCATAAAGCCCAGCATTACCAGGGCTTTAGCCCCCACCCGGTCGGCCAGCGAACCCAAGGGATAGGCCATAAGGGCATAGAGCAGGTTATAGGCGGTGTAGACCAGGGTGGTCTGGCTTGCGCTTAACCCCAGGTCATTCAGGCGTAGAATCAGAAACGCATTGGAAGAAAGCCCCAGTGTGGCCACCCCAGTAACCAGCAAAAACCAGCGATATTGAAGGGAGAAAGCCGATAGCTGAAGGGGTGGCAGGGGCCTGGCCTGGCTTCTCTTCTCTCGTAAAAAAAGCACAATGACCAGGGTGGCTAAAAGAGCCGGTATGGCCGAAACCCAGAACACCCCCCGAAAGCCCAACAGGGGTAGCAGTAAAAAAGCCAGCAGCGGCCCGATGGTTGCGCCCAGGCTGTCCATGGCGCGGTGAAACCCGTAGGCCCGCCCGTAGCTATCCTGGCTGGCTGCCTCGGCAATCAGGGCGTCCCTGGGTGCGGTGCGCAACCCTTTTCCTACCCGATCCAAAAAGCGGTAGGCCAGCACCTGCCAGGGGGCCATTGCCAGGGCCAGCAGGGGCCGCAGCAGGGCTGGGAAGCCGTAGCCCAGCAGAATAAGCGGCTTCCTGGCGGCCATGCGATCGGAGATGCGCCCCCCAACCACCTTGAACAGGCTGGCGGTGGCCTCAGCAACGCCCTCTACCAGCCCCACCACCGTAGTAGAAGCCCCCAGCACCCCGGTTAGAAACAGCGGGAGCAGCGGATAGACCATCTCGGAGGCGATGTCCGTAAAAAAACTGACAGCACCCAGAACATATACTGCGGGGGGTAGTTTATTCACCAGCTCCACTCTATGCCCAACTTGTGGATAACTGAAGAATGCCCCTGGGTTTATCCAGGGACATTCTTCTGAGAGGGGGAAGCTACCAGAGCCGCTGACCCGGAACGGGGTTCATGTTGGTGAACATCTGGAAGAGCACCGGGCCATAGGCCAGCACCACCAGCACCACCGCAAGGCCAAACCAGAACCAGACCCGTTCGGTGAGCTGCACCAGCCCGCTGCCCTCGGGCTTGGACATTACCTCGGTGAAGGGCACCTCGGGGAGTACCCGGCTGGGTTCCCGGCGGTTTTGCAGGGCTGTGGCGAAAATCACGTAGAAGAACAGCAGGGCCGCGATGAACAGGATAACCCCTGAGACGATGTTCAGCGCCATCCAGGCCGCGCTTTCTTTGTAGGCCTCCATGGCGATGGGGCTGCCGGAAATGTGCGCGCGGCGGGGAATGGCATAGAGGAAGCCCATCCAGTGCAGGGCGAAGGTCATAATGAACATGCCCAGGAACCACAGCCACTGTGAGGCCACCGCCATTCCGCGGGCGACGAGGGGTTTGCCGGTGAGGTGGGGAATCAGCCAGAAGGCCGTGCCCATGGCGGCCATGGTCACCAGGGTGCCCACTTGCAGGTGGAAGTGGCCTGGAATCCAGACGGTGTTGTGCACGTTCTGGTTGAGGTTGAAGCTGGCATTGACCATACCACCGGCCCCGCCCGGAATGAAGGCCAGGAAGCCCAGCAAGAAGGCCAGCACGGTGGGGTTGTTCCAGGGTAGGGCTCCAATCCAGCCCAGCAGGCCCTTACCGCCGTTGGCCCGGCCTGCGACCTCGAGCGAAGCCGCGATGGTAAAGGCGGTAATCAGGCTGGGCACCGCCACCAGCATGGTCAAGACGGTGTGGATCATCTTCCAGTAGGGGGCGATGCCGGGGTCGGCGAACTGGTGGTGGAAGCCCACCGGCACCGAGAACAGCAGGAAGAGGATAAAAACCAATCTCGCTAAAGGGTCGGAGACCAGCTTGCCCCCGGCCAGCCTGGGCAGGGTTACGTAGGCCAGGGTGTAGGCCGGCAGCAGCCAGAAATAGACGATGGGGTGGCCGGTGTACCAGAACAGGGTGCGCATCAAGAGCGGGTCTACCCCCGCTACCAGCCCAAACGACCAGGCAATCAGAAACAGCGCCTCCACTACCAGCCCCAGGCTGGCCAGGAACCACATCAGCCAGAAGGTAACCGCCATGAAGGTGGCCAGGGGGGTGATTTTGCCCGGGTTGGCCTTGCGCCAGCGAGCCCACATATCCAGCACCAGGTAGATGCTCAGGTAGCTCGAGAGCACAAAGATGGCCGCGCCCAGGTAGAAGGCCCAGTGCGCCTGGAGGGGCGCATAAAAGGTATAAAGCACCGAGGCTTCGTTGAGCAGCAAGGGCACAGCGGCCAGGAGCAGCCCGCCCAGCGCCATCCAGAACGAGACCCAGGCCAGGGTCATGTTGGGCCGCAGGCCCAGTTCCCGCGCTGGCAGATAGACCATGATGGTCTGGGCGAAAAGCTGGGTGAACACGATGGCATTGAGCACCCCGTGGAGGGTCAGCCCCTGGTAGTAGCTCTGAAACACCGGTTTGAGCAGCGGATACAGATCGAGGCCACCGTAGTTCATGGCCTGGAGGGGGCCAAAAAACGTGCCCAAGGCCAGGGCCGCAAAGCCCAGCATCATCATGTACAGGGCGTACTTCTTTTCGGGTGCAGATGCGTAGGCATCGTAGTTGAACAGGGTTTTGACCGCCATTGAGCACTCCTTTTACGGTTCCACAATGAGTTTGCTGATCATGTTGGCGTGGCCGATGCCGCAGTATTCGTTGCAGATGATGGGATACTCACCGGGTTTGCTGAAGGTGTAGCTGACCTTGGCAATTTCCCCCGGTATCACCTGTACGTTGATGTTGGTGTTGTGTACGTGGAAGCTGTGCTGCACATCGGGTGAGGTGATATAGAAGGTTACCTTCCTGCCCACCTTGAACCGCATCTCCGCTGGCAGGTAGCCAAAGGCAAAGGCCTGCACATAGGCCACGTACTCGTTGCCGACCTGCTCAACCCGTGGGTTGGCAAAGTCTCCCTCGGTGCGCACCTTGGTGGCGTCGATGCGGCCTGCCCCCACCGGGTTGGTGTTGCCCATGGTGAGCATCAGATAGCCCACCAGGATGATGAAAACTGCAATCATGGCCAGGCCGAAGAAGATCCAGGCCCGTTCGTAGCGCTCGATGATGTGCTCCTGGTGTTCCATGCCCTACCCCCTTGCAAGATGCATAAAGAAGTGGAAAAACCAAAAGGCCAGGATAAAAACCGTGACCACGCCAACTACCAGCAAGGCGCCAATGGGTCGTTGTTCTTTTTCTTCCATGGCATGCTTCCCCCTTGGGGGGGAGTCTAAGAACTTGGTTAGAGGACATGTGTCCCAGGGAAAAATGTCCCCCTGACCGGATTCAAAAAGACCAAGAGGTTGTCCTTTTTGAAACGTCTTTCGACGGGTTGTTTCGCTCGAATCAACGTGTGGCAGCAAACGTCCCGCGCATACTTCGGTAAAAAGACCTCAAAACGGTATGATTGCGGGGTATGACCCAGATACCCCCCATTGCAAAAGCTTCCATTGATGCCATCCGCATGCTGGCCCTGGACGCGGTTGAGCAGGCCAAGTCCGGCCACCCTGGGATGCCGATGGGCATGGCCCCAGCGGCGTATGTGCTGTGGACGGAGTTTCTGAAGCACAACCCCAAAGACCCCCACTGGCCGGCTCGAGACCGCTTTGTGCTCTCGGCGGGGCATGGTTCGATGCTGCTCTATGCCCTGCTGCACCTGACCGGCTACGACCTGTCCTTAGAGGAGCTCAAGCGCTTCCGCCAATGGGGTTCCAAGACCCCCGGGCATCCCGAGTACGGCCACACCCCCGGCGTCGAGGTGACCACCGGGCCCCTGGGGCAGGGTATTTCGACTGCCGTCGGGATGGCCATTGCCGAGCGCAAGCTGGTGGCTGAGTTTGGCGAAATTGCCGAACACTACACCTACGTCATCGCCTCGGACGGCGACCTGATGGAGGGGGTGAGCGCCGAGGCCTCCTCGCTGGCCGGGCACCTGCGGCTGGGCAAGCTGATTGTGCTCTACGACGACAACGAGATCTCCATTGACGGCAGCACCGCGCTGGCTTTCACCGAAGACCGCCTGAAGCGCTACGAGGCCTACGGCTGGCACGTGGTGCCGGGGGTGCACGGGGAAGACCTCGAGGCCATCCGGGCCGCCCTGCGCGAAGCCCAGGCCGACCCCCGCCCCAGCCTGATCTCGGTGCGCTCGATCATCGGCTTTGGCTCGCCCCTGGCCGGCCACCACAAAGCCCACTCCGACGCCATGGGGCCCGAGAAGGTGGCGGCCACCCGGCAGGCCCTGGGCTGGCCGTATGCGCCTTTTGAAATCCCGGAGGAGGTGTACGCCCACTACCGGCAGGCCATCGCGCGGGGCCAGCAAGCCCAGGCCGAGTGGCAGAGGAAATTTGAGGCTTTTGCCAAGTCCCACCCCGAAAAAGCCGCCGAGTTCCAGCGCCGCCTGGGCCGTGCGCTCCCCCTGGGCTGGGAAAGCCACCTCCCCCGCTTTAGCGCCGGGGAGAAGCTAGCCACCCGCGCGGCCTCGGGTAAGGTGCTGGAAAAGCTGGTTCCGGTGCTGCCCGAGTTGATGGGCGGTTCCGCCGACCTCACCCCCTCCAACAACACCCGCACCCCCGATATGACCGATTTTGGCCCCGAAAACCCCGGCGGGCGGTACATCCGCTACGGGGTGCGGGAGCATGCCATGGGCGCGGCCATGAACGGCATCGCCCTGAGCGGCGCGCTGCGCCCGTATGGGGGTACTTTTCTGGTCTTTTCGGACTACATGCGCCCGGCCATCCGTATGGCGGCCCTGATGGGCACCCCCACGGTTTTTGTCTTCACCCACGACTCGATAGCGGTTGGGGAGGACGGCCCCACCCACCAGCCCATCGAGCACCTCATGAGCCTGCGGGCCATCCCCAACCTGTGGGTGGTACGCCCCGCCGACGCCAACGAGACCGCGGCGGCCTGGAAGCTGGCCCTGGCGCGCACCGACGGCCCCACCGCCCTGATCCTGACCCGCCAGGCGTTGCCGGTGCTGGCGGGGGTGCGCCTCGAGGGGGTGGAGCGCGGGGGTTACATCCTCTCCGAGGTGCCAAACCCCCAGGCGGCCATTGTGGCGACCGGCTCGGAAGTGGCCCTGGCGCTGGAAGCCCAGCAACTGCTGGCCGAAGAGGGGGTTGCGGTGCGGGTGGTCTCGCTGCCCTGCTGGGAGGCCTTCGAGGCCCAGCCCGAGGACTACCGCCAGGCCATCCTGCCCAAAAGCCTGCCCACCCTGGCCCTCGAGGCCGGTACGACGCTGGGCTGGGAACGCTACGCCCACAAAGCGGTGGGGCTCGATCGCTTTGGCGCCAGCGCTCCTTATGCTGATGTGTACAGCAAGCTGGGCTTCACCAAAGAGCGGGTGGCCGCCGAGGTGAAGTCCCTGTTGGGGGTTTGAATGGTTCAGACGGTTCTTTCGAACCTGCCCGCGCTGCTTTTTACCCTGGCCCTGGGGGCCGCGCTGCTGGGTTTGCTGGTCTGGGCGCTGGCCGCCCAGGGCGCGGCCAGCAAGCGTACAGCGCAGGTTTTATGGGCCCTGGCGGCGGGCTTGGGGCTGGTAGGCCTGATTCGGCTGGTGGTTGCACCATGAACAGCGGATGCGTTTTGAACTGTAATAGTAGGGTGTGAGCCATGCCCAAGCACGTGGTCAGTGTTTCGATAGGTTCCTCCAGGCGCAACTCCAAAGCCGAGGTGTATGTGGAGAGCCTGGGGGAGACCTTTGTACTCGAGCGCATCGGCACCGATGGGAGCTGGGAGAAGGCCATCGAGCTGGTAAAGGAACTGGATGGAAAGGTAGACGCCTTTGGGCTGGGCGGGGCCGACCTCTACGTGTACGCGGGTAACCGCCGCTATACCTTCCGCGACGCCGCGCGCATGGCCCGGGCCGCCCGGAAGACCCCCATGCTGGACGGCTCGGGGCTGAAGCACACCCTCGAGCGCAACGCCATCCGGCTGCTCGAGCCGCAGATTGGCTGGAAAGACAAAAAGGTGCTGGTGCCCAGCGCGGTAGACCGCTTTGGGCTGGCCGAAGCACTGGATGCCGCGGGGGCCCGGACGCTCTTTGGCGACCTGATTTTTGGCCTGGGGGTGCCCATCCCGCTTTACCGCCTCTCGCTGCTGCAAAAAATCGCCTACATTTTGCTGCCCATCATCACCCAGCTTCCCTTCCAGTGGCTCTATCCCACCGGTGAAAAACAGGAAAAAGAGGTGCAAGACTGGCGCCAGCGCTACTTCGAATGGGCCGATGTGGTGGCCGGGGACTGGCACTTTATGCGCCGCTTCATGCCGCCCAACATGCAGGGCAAGGTCATCCTGACCAACACCACCACCCCGGAGGACTTGGAGTTCATGCGCGCGCGGGGCATTGCCCGGCTGATCACCACCACCCCCCGCCTGGCGGGTCGCAGCTTCGGCACCAACGTGATGGAGGCGTTCATTGTGGCGGTGGCCGGCAAATATCCCCTGAGTGAAGCCGATTACCTCGAGTACATCGAAAAGCTCAACCTGCGGCCCGAGGTCACCGAATTACAGCCCACGCTTGGATGACCGTTGGCGCCGCAGGTAGTTGGCCAGACCCTGCTCATCACCCTTGGCCAGGTAGGATGCCTGTTTGGCCCAGGTGCCCAGGCTGGGGGCCAGCCTTATGCCGGCCTGGGCCAGCACCGCGCGAAGGGTGCTTTCTCTGGCTTTGGCAAGCTGGGCGTAGGTGGAGATGCCTGCAGCCTGTAGTGCTGCTGCGATTTTGGGGCCGATGCCCTTGATGCGCTCGAGGTCGTCCTGGGGGCTTGAGGTTCTGGGCGCCTCGACCGTTTTGGGTGAGCTTTTTGTGGGTTGGGTCTCCGCGGTCGAGGAACCCCGACTGGAGGCCTTGCGGGGGGATCGGGTTTTTGGAGGCGTGGGTTTTTGCGCAATGGCTCGCAGATACCCGTCCACCGTAAAACCCGAGTCCAGGGCGGCCTGCTCGAGCTTGTACTGAAGGGTTTGCCAGGTCGTGCGCAGCTTCTCGTGCTGGGCCGCAGGTTTTCTCTGTGCTAGGTACAGGGCCTGCCCCAGCTTCCCCAGGCCCTCGAGCCAGGCCTGATGGGCCTCGCGGTTGAAGTAGACCCGTCCCTCGAAGCGGTTGACCCCTAAAAAACTTTGCACGGCGGGGTCTTGCAGTAGCCTGGGCATCTGCTGGGGTAGGCGGCCTGGCTTCAGCGCCAGCTCACTCTGGGCCAGCAGCAGCCGGGTGAGGCCCACCGCACGCCGGGCGGCGGCCTCCTCCAGGCCCAGCTCAGCCAGGGTCTGCTCCAGCACCCGCCCCAGGCGCCACTCCTCCAGGCGGGCCGGGCTCCCCAGGCCGCGGGTGAAGGCCCAGCCCAAAAGCGCGCCGCCGGTCACTAGATCGTCGTGCAGGCCGGCCTCGAGCACCCCCGCCAGGCCATCCAGCGCCTGCTGTACCGGCAGCAAGGCCAGGTTGCCCTCGACGTGCGCCTCGATGCCCCTGTACAGCGCCAGAAGTTTCTCCTGTACCTCTTCCCGCAAAGCCCCGTCCAGCCCGCCCCGAGCGGCCAGCAGCCTGCGGAAGAGGGCCGGGCTCACCAGCGCGCGGAAAGGTTGCAGGATGGGCCCCAGCCAGAGCTCCTGCCGGGCCTCGTCCACGCTGGGAACGCCGCGCCCGGAGAGCATCTGGGCCAGGCGGGCGTAGGTGCCGTCGGCGTCGTAGACCTCGCGCCAGTCCAGGAACACCTTGCGCTGGTAGGGGCCCAGCTCCAGGTAGAGCCCCTGCTCGTGCAGGGCCTGATTGCTGTGCAGGTGCTCGAGGCCCGTCACCAGGTCGCGGAAGATGCTAAAGGTGCGGGCGTCGTAGCTGAGCTGCAGACCCTGCCCCAGCCCCACCCGCCGGGTCTCGCGGCCCTGTGCGGTTTTGAAGGGCTGGGCCACCGACTGCCGCACCCAGACCTGGGTCTCGGCGTTTTTGTTGTGGTACACCACCAAAGCCCGCTCGCTGCCCGCGCGGTTTGAATAAACAAACACATCCTCGTTGACTGCGTCGCCGGTCTGGGCGTCGTAGAACACGAAATTCTCTACTTCAGCAAACAGGTGGCGCTTTTTGAGCAAGGGAAAGATCTGCTGCTGGTGGTAGGCGATCAGGCCCTCGTCGGGGGCCTCGTCGTAGTAGGCCCGGCGGTACTCCATGCCGTAGCGTTCGGTGAGCCCCTCCACCTGCCCGTGGCCCAGCATGGGCAGGCCCGGCAGGGTGGCGCACAGGGTCATCACCCCGAAGTACTTGTCGCCCTTGCCAAACTGCTCGATGGCGGTTTTTTCGTCGGGGTTGTTGAGGAAGTTGACGAAGCGCTTGAGGATTTCCGGCTCGAACTCGAGCGTATTTTTCACAATCTGCCGGTACTCGGCGTTTTTCTCGTCGCGCAGCATGTTCATGAAGGCCGAGTTGTAGACCCGGTGCATACCCAGGGTGCGCACGAAATAGCCCTCCATCATCCAGAAAGCCTCGGCCAGCAGCAGGGTGTTGGGGGCCTCCACCGCGACCCGATCCACCACCTCGCGCCAGAACTCCCTGGGCATGGCCCGGTCGAAGTCTTCTTTGCTCATGGCGAAGGCGGCCCGGCTGGGCACCGAGGCCCCCCAGGGCGAGCCCCCCGGCTCGGGCCACCATAGCCGCTGGACGTGGCGCTTGGCCAGGGTCATGGCCGCGTCGAAGCGGATGATGGGAAACTGCCGGGCCACGTGCAGGATGGCCTGGATCACCGCCTCGCGCACCTCGGGCAGCAGGTAGTTGAGCTGGGCGGTGTCGTTCCAGGGCATGGCGGTGCCGTCGTTGCCGTGGTAGATGTAGCGCACCTCGCCGGTCTGCCGATTAACCCATTTGAACACCACCGCCGCGTCGGTCTTGTCGTAGTAGTGGTCTTCCAGGAAGATGCCCACCCGCTCGTCGGACGACAGATCCGGCCCGTTGAAGGTGTAGCTGGGGTAGGGCGGGTAGGGAAGCTGGATAAACCAGTCGGGGTGCTCCATCACCCAGCGCCCGTCGATGCCCACATGGTTGGGCACCATGTCCGAGGCCAGGCGGAGGCCGTGACGGGCGGCTTTTTGCCGGAGCACCTCGAGGGCCTCCTCACCCCCCAGCTCTCTGGCAATCACATAGTCGTACAGCGCGTAGGCCGAGGCGATGGCCTCGGGGTTGCCCATTCGCTGCTTGATGCGCGCTGAGGCTTTGCTGCGCTCCCAAAGCCCAATGAGCCACAGGCCCGTCACCCCCCAGCTTTGCAGTTGGGCCAGCTCCTCCTCGGGAATCTGGTCGAGGGTTCTGATCTCGCGGCGGTATTTTTTGGAGAGCTGATCCAGCCAGACATAGGTGTTCTTGGCGATCAGGACGCAGCGCGGCATCCAGTCCAGGTCGGGGCTGAAGGCCTCGGGTTCGGGCTCGGAGAGGAGCCGCCGGATGTCCAGCATCTCACTTTCGCCCCCACCCCCACCGCCCGGCCCGTCAAAGTGAACCGGCGCGGCAAACGAGCGCCCTTCCTCGCGGATCACGTCGAGGCCAACCAGCATCCGGTAGTAGAAGCGCCCCAGGCTGCCGCCAAAGCGCTGTAGCAGAAACTCGAGCTGGGCTTCCAGCGAATGGGGGTGCTGCAGGGCCGGCAGCCGCAGGGTTTTGAAAAGGGAAAGCCCGCTCTGGCCGAAGGCCGGCTGGCCCTCGAAGAAGGTCTCCAGGTTCTGGATGATGGGCAGGTAGGCGGTGGTGCGCTCGAGGGTTTCATCATCGAACAGCTCGGCGAATGGGGCGAAGGCCGGGTTGGCGTTGGCCATCCACAACAGGAGCATCTCCTCCAACTGAATCTCCCGGTTGGAGCGGCCCTCGGTGGTATCCGCCAGGTATTCGTCCAGGCTGATCTCGCCCCGGTAAACCCGGATGGGGGGGAAGAGGGCGGCAAAGGCGCGCAGGGCCTGTTCTACCGCATCGGGGCCCAGGTTGCGCTTCAGGGCCGCCAGGGCCTCCTGCATGGCGTGGGGGTGCGCTTCCAGGTACTGCCGCACGATGAGGTGCAGCAGCTCGTCAATCAGGCCCATGGCGTTGATCTGGCTGGGGTGCACGGCCTGCTCGGGGTGCCGCAGCAGGTCGCGCTTGGCATTCATGGCCTCGGCGAAGCGTCGGGCCGCCTCAAAGTCGGCCAGGATGACGTTGCCGCTCAGCGAGAACAGCGACAGATCAAACTGATAGAAATCCCGCGCCTCTTTGGAAACGTGGAATTCGCGGGCCCCCGGCCAGGTCTGACGGTAGCTCACACAACCCCTCCCTTCTGCCCCAAGTCTATCGCATGAGCTCAGGTACTCAGTCCACCCATTCCCCCCGGCGCATCAAGGGTTCGACCCCGCCGCTTGGGGTGATGCCGTCCACGTCCACCTGCTCGGAGCCAATCATCCAGTCGATGTGAATCAGGCTGTGGTTGGCACCGGCGGCCCGTTTTTGTTCGGGGGTGAGGTGGTGGCCGTTCTGCAGGCACTCGTCGTAGCTGGCGCCTAGGGCCAGGTGGCTGGCGGCGTTTTCGTCGTAGAGGGCTTCGTAAAAAAGCAACCCCGACTGCGCGATGGGCGAGCTATGGGGCACCAGCGCCACCTCCCCCAGCCGCCGGGCTCCCTCGTCGGTCTGGAGCAGGTGGTGCAGGATCTCCTGGCCCCGCTCGGCGTGGGCCTCGACCACCTGGCCCTGCTCGAAGCGCATCCGGAGGCCCTCGAGCAGGTGGCCGTGCAGGCTCAGGGGCTTGGTGCTCTGCACCCAGCCCTCCACCCGTTCGCGGTGGGGGGTAGTGAACACCTCCTCGGTGGGCAGGTTGGGTACGCAGCGGGCCCCGTTCTGGGCCCGGCCCGCCCCGCCCGCCCAGAGGTGGCCGTCGGCCAGCCCTACCCGCAGGTCGGTGCCGGGCCCCCGGAAGTGCAGGGCGGCGTAGCGCTTGGCGTTGAGCTGCTGCACGCGGCGCTCGAGGCCGTCCAGATGGGCCTGCCAGGCCGCCAGGGGGTCGGTCTGGTCTACCCGATTCACCTTAAAGATGGCCTCCCACAGCAACTCCATCTGCCGTTGAGGCGGCTCGTCCGGGAAGACCATCTGGGCCCAGCGCGGGGAGGCGGCCCCAATGATGCACCAGTTGGTGGCAAACCCGCTAATCCGATCCGAGAAGGGCTTGCTGTACCGGGCCGCCGTTTGCGAAGCCTGACGGATTAGCTCGGGGTTCTGTCCCTGCAGTATTTCGGGGTCGTCGGCCAGGATACTGAGCCAGGCGTAGCCCTCATCCAGTGCCTTGAGCCGGGCCTCCACCATAAAAGTAGCGTACTCTTCGAAAGAATCCCGTGGGGCATAGCGGTAGCGCGCCAGGCTGAGCTGTTCGTCGTAGAACTGGGTGACCACCAGCCTCGAGCCTGCCTTATAGGCTTCCTCCACCACCCGCCGGGTGAGCGGTCGGGCCTCGAGGTTGGCGTTGATGAAGAGCTTCTGACCCGGTTGCAGGCCCACCCCCACCCTGACCGTTACCTCGGCCAGGCGCCGCAGTTGTTCTTCAAAGCTCTGGGACATGGCCCACAGCCTACCCTATGGCCGGGTGGTTTGCCTGGTTTGCAAGCCTAAACGCCACTGCGGGAATGCACGCCCACCCCTTTGGTCGGCTTGAACTTCTCACCTTTGATTACGCCCAAAGATGAAGGATTCAAGCGGAACCGGTATAAACTAGCGCTATGCCAGAAGTGATCTCCGAACTCTACATCCCCAAACCTCCCAAGGAAGTCTATGCCGCCGCGCGCGACCTGGCCGGCCTTAAGCCCTACCTCAAGGACGTGGAGACCCTCGAGGTGCTGGAAGACCACGGCAGCACCTCGCGCACCCGCTTCGTGGCCGTGGCGATGGGCAAAAAGGTGCACTGGATCGAGGAGGAGCGCTGGTTCGACGCCGAGCTGCGCAACGAGTTCGACAGCAAAGAGGGTGACTTCGATGTCTACCGGGGCTCCTGGACCTTCCTGCCCGAGGGGGAGGGCACCCGGGCGGTGCTGAAGCTCGAGTACGAACTCAACATCCCCATCTTTGGCGGCTTGCTGCAAAAACTGGTCAAAAAGCTCATGCAAGAAAACGTCGACGATCTACTGCGCGGCCTCAAGGAGCGCTGCACCGCGACTTGAGGTGCTATACTCCGGTTATGTACTTCGCTGCGCGATGTTAAGTCGAACGATCCCGCCGGGGTCATGGTGCGCCGTGTGCCACCAGCCCGGCGTTTTTCTTAGGCCTGCTGCCTGCAAGCTGTTTGTCGCTTAGGAGATCCGGATGCCCTTGCAAATCTACAACACCCTCAAACGCCAAAAAGAGCCCTTTGTGCCCGCCACGCCGGGCTACGTGGGCATTTATGTCTGCGGCCCCACAGTCTACTCCGACCCGCACCTGGGGCACGCCCGTGGCCCCATCGTCTACGACGTGCTGCGCCGCTGGTTGCGCTACCAGGGCTATAAGGTGCGCTTCGTCTCCAACATCACCGATGTGGGCCACCTGACCGACGACGCCGACCAGGGCGAAGACAAAATCCTGCGGCGCGCCAAGCTCGAGCGCCTCGAGCCCATGGAAGTGGCTGAAAAATACATGTGGAGCTACTTCGACGAGATGCAGGCCCTGAACGTACTCCGCCCCGACATCACCCCCCGGGCGGCCGGGCACATCCCCGAGCAAATCGAGCTGACCGAGGCCCTGCTCGAGCGGGGGCACGCCTATGTGGTCAACGGCTCGGTCTACTTTCGGGTGAAAAGCTGGCCCGCCTTCGGCAAACTCTCCAACCGCGATATCGAAGAACAGGAGGCCGGGGCGCGGGTCGAGGTGCGCGAAGAGAAGGAAGACCCCCGCGACTTTGCCCTGTGGAAGCGGGCCGAGCCCGAGCACATCATGCGCTGGAACTCGCCCTGGGGGGAGGGCTTTCCGGGCTGGCACATCGAATGCTCGGCCATGAGCCTCAAGTACCTGGGCGACGGCTTCGATATTCACGCCGGCGGCGTGGACTTGCAGTTCCCCCACCACGAGGCCGAAATTGCCCAGGCCGAGGCCGCCGGGCATCCTTTTGCCCGCTACTGGATGCACCACTACCACGTGCTCTTGAACGGGCAGAAAATGGCCAAGAGCACCGGCAATCTGATTACCCTGGCCGAGCTCCGGGCCCGCTACGAGCCCATGTACATCCGCTTTTACCTGCTGAATAGCCACTACCGCAGCGTGCTGGATTTTACCGACGAGGGCCTCGAGGCCGCCAAGAACGGCTACCTGCGCCTGCTGAACGCCTACCGCGAGGTGCGCCGCTTGCTGCACAACGCCCCTGCAGGCCGGCACGCGGGGCTGGATCGGGCCATCGAGAATCTTCGTAAAGACTTTGCCAACGCCCTGAACGACGACCTGAACACCGCCCAGGCCATTGCCGCTTTCTTCAACTTCGTCACCGAGCTTAATAAAGCCCTAACCGAGCGGCCAGGCCGGGAGAGCCTGCAGGCAGCGGAACAGGTCTTTGCCGAATTGGGCGAGGGGGTGCTGGGGCTGTTTCCTGCGCGGGTGTTGGAGCATCAACTGGGCGGTGCCTTGCTGGATGGACTGGTCAACCTGCTGCTCGAGATACGTGAAGAGGCCCGCCGGAACCGCAATTTTGCCCTTTCAGATCGCATTCGTGAGCGCCTGATCGAACTGGGGGTAGTGGTCGAGGATACCCGCGAAGGCCCCAAGTGGAAAGTGGGAACCTAAAGCGAAAAGGCCCCGCGTACGCGGGGCCTTTTCGCCTGGAGCAGCCTACTCGCGCTGCGAGGTCATGATCGCTACATAGTGCAAAATGGTAGCCAGCGAGTTGGCTAGAGCCGCCACGTAGGTCATGGCCGCCGCCGTCAGAACGGCCCGGGCGCCATCCATCTCGCTTTTGTCGAGGAAGTTCATCTTTTTGAGGATGTTCAGGGCCCGGTTGGAGGCGTCGAACTCCACCGGCAGGGTTACGAGCTGGAACAGCGCGGCCGCTGCAAAGAGCCAGATACCAATGTTCATCAGCCCAGTTGCGCCCATGAACATACCCAGAATGAAAATCCAGGGGCCAAACATGCTGCCGATATTGGCAACCGGCAGGATGCTGTGCCGCACCCGCAACCAGGCGTAGCTTTTGGCGTCCTGGATAGCATGCCCCACCTCGTGGGCGGCCACGGCCAGCGCCGCCGCTGAAGGCGAGTGAAAGTTAGGCTCCGACAGACGCACAGCCTTGGCGATGGGGTCGTAGTGGTCGGTCAGGGCCCCTGGTACCATCTCGACCCGAACGTTATGCAAGCCGTAAGCATCCAGGATGGCGCGGGCAACCTGTTCTCCCGTCACCCCCCGGCTGTTGGCGACCCGGCTATAACGGGCATAGGTGCGCTGGAGCCAGAACTGTATGAACAGCGTGGCTACAAAAACCGCAATCATCAGTACGAACGTTATGGTCATTCCTCCCTCCTATACGTACAAGGTATCAGATTCCCTATGGGCTCTCTGAGACTTGGGTTACTTGCTAACGGTCTGCTACCGCAACCCACCCAAGCATCGGTTGGAAGGCTGGGTTCATCGAGTTGAGGGCTACGGTTGCAAGGGTTGACTGCGTACGGTGAAGCGAAGTGCAGTGCGCTCTTCGCTCTCGAGCTCTAGCTTAACAAAAGCCGGTTTTACTATCAAATCGAGGTTGTCAGGGGCGATGTAACCCCTGGCAATTGCGATGGCCTTGACCGCCTGGTTAACCGCCTCGGGGCCGATGGCCTGCACCTCAACCTCACTCTGGGAGCGCAATAGCGCAGCGATCGCGCCGGCCACTGAGTTGGGACGTGACTTGCCGGATACACGCAGCGTTTCCACAAAACCTCCTAGTACACCGTCCACGGATTCGGGTAGGAACCTTTACTCAAATATACGAAAGCTGCTGGCTGTGTTCCATGCTCGGCCCCACTTTTACCCCAAGGGGGTTCGACTACACCACGGGCGCTATCGGCCTGCTTGCATTGTAGAAGTAAAGGTAAGGCAGTGTCAAGAAAATGCGTCCTTGTTGGGATTGTTGAGGGGTTTGCTGCAGCCCGCCAGGGCCTATGTACCAGGCTGTCGACGTCTGGGTTTTTGAACCTCTATATTGTAGATTTCCGCAGCGCCTATTGTATTGACGCAAGCAAGAGGGATTCGTATACTGCTTCAAATCTTCGCATAAGTTTGCGAAGACTTCCCCCTACATCATGTGCGAACCCGGAGGTCTGTTGGATGAGATTTAGTGAGGCATACCCTGGTATACCAAATGGTCACGACGCTTGCGGAATTATCGCCATCGTCGAGAAAAGTGCACGTCCAAGTCACGCCAACGTGCAACGCACCATCGAAAGCCTCTACAGGATGGCGCACCGGGCCGGTTTGATTCGGGGGGAAGGCGATGGCACAGGTATCCAGACCGACCTACCGCGTGAGCTCTGGGCCGGCTACCTCTATGAGGCGGGTCTGGACAGCAACCTGGCGCAGAACCCCCGCTTTTTTGTGGGACACCTGTTTATCCCCAAGTCCGAGGGGGCGCGCATTCAGGAGCTGTTCGACCTGTTCCGGGTAGAGGGCTCCAAGCGGGGCATCAAGCTCCTTCTGGAGCGCAAAGGGGAGACCAACAGCCGGGTGCTGGGGCCGGTGGGCAGGCGCACCGAGCCGCTTTTCTACCAGGTGGCAGGCCTCTCCACCGACGGTGACGGCCCCCTGTGGGAGCTGGGCCTCTTGCTCGAGCAGCGCTTCCCGGTGCACGTGGTCTCCCTCTCCACCGCCACCGTGGTTTACAAGGTGCGCGGCTCGGCCGAGATTCTCAAGCGCTACTTTCCGGAGCTCTCCCGGGCCGAGTACAAGTCCACCATCACCCTGGGCCACAACCGCTACTCCACCAACACCATGTCCACCTTCGAGGCGGTGCAGCCCTTTGGCCTCCTGGGCCACAACGGCGAGATCAACACCATCGAGCGTCTGCGGCGCGAGGGGCGCTTTCTGGGCATCCCGCTCACCGGCGGCTCCGACTCGCAGGATCTGAACCGGATTCTGGAGGGCTTGCTTTACCGCTTTGGCCTTTCCTTGCCGGAAGCCATGGATGTGGCTTTCCCTCCCATCCTGGGTGAGATTAAGAACTACTCCCCGGCCTTGCAGGATCTGTACATGAACCTGCGCCAGCGTTTTGGTCCGCTGGCCCAGGGCCCCGCGGCCCTGGTGACCCGCCACCGCGAGGAGGCGGTGTTTGCCACCGATGCCATGGGGTTGCGTCCTTTGTGGTTTGTTGAGACCGAGTCGGAGTACGTTTTTAGTTCGGAGCGGGGGGTGTTTACCGTAGAGGAGTTTGTCTCGGAGCCGCGCCCTTTTGCTCCTGGCGAGAAGATGTACCTGCGCCTGACCCCCGACGGGGCCCGGCTCTTCCCCTTCGACCGCCACCAGCGGCTGGTGCTCGAGCGCATCCTGACCAAGTCCCACCACCTCGAGGGTTACGCCGCCCACCTGGCCGGGCCCCGCTACACCGCGGTGCCCCCGCTGGCAGGGGGTGGCGAGGCCCAGGTGGAGGACAGGCCTGCCCCGCCCTCGCTGAACCTCGAGCGGGCCTACGGCTGGGATCGCTGGGATGCGGGCTACCTCGAGGCCCTGGCCGAAAACGGCAACGAGCCCATCGGCTCGCTGGGCTACGACGGCCCCATCGCCGCCTTGAACCCCGAGAAACCCAACCTCTCGGAGTTCTTCAAGGAAACCGTGGCGGTGGTGACCAACCCGGCCATTGACCGCGAGCGCGAGATCGAGCACTTCTCCACCCGCAGCATCCTGGGCCGCCGCCCGTTGCCCGATGGGCGCGGGGCGGGCCACGTGGAAGAGCTGGTGGTGCCGCTGCTGCTCGAGGAGACCGCGCCCTCGCTGGGGGCCATCGCCCAGAAGCACGGTACCCTGACCTACGAGGAGGCCCTGCGCCGCTTCCAGCACGCTGTTTTGCCGTTGCAGTTTTCGGTAGAGGAAGGAATCGCCGCCGGGCTTAAGCGCCTCCAGGAGGCAGCGATTGAAGCGGTTCGCGGCGGTGCGGAGCTCCTGGTGCTCTCGGATCGGGGGGCTTTTGAAGGGGGCGTCTGGCTGGACGTGTACCTGGCTTTAGCAGCGGTGGGCCGGGCCCTGGAGGAGACCCGCGACGAGGAAGGAATCTCATTGCGCCGGCGCACCTCGGTGCTGGTGCACTCGGGCGGGGTGCGCAACCTGCACGACCTGGCGGTCTGTCTGGGGCTGGGGGCTGATGCGGTGGCCCCCTGGCTGATGCAGCACAAAGCCCAGGCGTCCAAGGGTACGCTGGGTTTGCAGAACCTGCTCGAGGGCCTCAAGAAGGGCCTGGAGAAGGTGATCTCCACCATGGGCATCCACGAGGTGCGGGGCTATGGGCGCATCTTCAGCGCCATTGGTCTCAAGCCCGAGCTGGCCGAGTACTTTGGCATCCGCAACTTTTTGGGTTCCGAGCGGGCGGGCTATGGCCTGCTGGAGCTCGAGCGCACCCTGCTGGAGCGGCTCAACCTGCTCAACGCCGAGAAAGTAGTTCCGGCCAAGGACTTCCGCTTCAACTCCCGCATCTTCAAGGCGGCCATGGATGTCTCCTCGGGCCAGTCGCCCTACGAGCACTTCCAGGAAAAAGTACGGGGGCTCGAGCGCGAATCACCGGTGGCGGCCCGGCAGCTGCTGGGGATTAAGTTCCCGGGCAAGTCTGGGGTCAACCCCGAAGAAGTAGACCTGAGCGTGGGTGGACACTCGCTGCCCTTTGTGATCACCGCCATGAGCTTCGGCTCCCAGGGTGAGGCCAGCTTCCGGGCCTACATCGAGGCCGCCAAAAAGCTCAATATGGTCTGCATCAACGGCGAGGGTGGCGAAATCCCCGATATGCTGGGCAAGTACACCCACTGGCGCGGCCAGCAGGTGGCCTCGGGCCGTTTTGGGGCGCACGCCTACATGCTCAACTCGGCGGGCTTCATCGAGATCAAGATCGGCCAGGGGGCTAAGCCCGGTGAAGGGGGCCACCTGCCCGGCAAAAAAGTTACCGCTAAGGTGGCCGCAGCCCGCAACGCGGTACCGGGCGTAGACCTCATCTCACCCTCCAACAACCACGACCTCTACTCCATCGAAGACCTGGCCCAGCTCATCGAGGAGCTCAAAACCGTCAACCCCAAGGCCAAGGTCTCGGTCAAGGTGCCGGTGATCCCGGGTATCGGTACCATTGCGGTGGGTATCGCCAAGGCCGGGGCCGATGTCATCGCCTTGTCGGGCTTCGAAGGGGGCACCGGGGCGGCCCGCTGGCACGCCCTCAAGTACGCCGGTCTGCCGGTGGAGATTGGGGTGCGCCGGGCCCATCGGGCGCTGGTGCGGGCGGGTATGCGCGACCGGGTCGAAATCTGGGCCGATGGCGGCCTCAAAACCGCCTACGACACCCTCCGCATGGTGCTGCTGGGCGCCGACCGGGTGGGCATGGCGACCATGGCCATGGTGGCGATTGGCTGTACCATCTGCCGCCAGTGCCAGATGGACACCTGCCACGTGGGCATCGCCACCCAGATTGAAACCGTGGAACAGGCCCAGGCCCACGGGCTCAAGCGCTTTGTGCCGCAAGAGCTCGAGCGGGCCGTGGAGCAGCTCACCACCTTTTTTGGGGCCAAGGGCCAGGAGCTGCGGCGGCTGGTGGCAGCCCTGGGGGCCGGCAGCCTGCGCGAGCTGGTGGGTCGCAGCGACCTGCTTTTGCAGGAAAGCCATACTGACGAACTCGACCTGGGCTACTTCTTTGAGCCGGTCTCGGCCCCGGAGTGGCTGGGCGAGCGTTCGGCCCATGTGCTGCGCAAGCCCCTGAACCAGCTCACCCGCTCGATTACCGAGGTGATCACCCAGGCCTATGCCGAGGGTGGGCGTGAGCTGTTGTTCCAGGAAGGGCCGGTGGGCTCCACCGACCGGGCCCTGGGCACCCACCTGGCCGGGGAAATTGCCCGCCGCCGCCTGTATGGCAAGGGCTGGGACGCCAAGGTGGAGATTCGCTTCGATGCTGGTAGTGTGGCCGGCAACGGGGTGGCCGCGTTCAATGTGGAGGGGATCGAGATTGTGGTGGAAGGGGGCGCCCAGGACGGCATCGCCAAGAACGCCTACGGCGGCAAGGTGGCCATCCTGAAGGGCCGCAACCCCTTTGGGCAGTACGTGGACGGCTCGGTGGGCAAATCCTTTGCCTATGGGGCCATCGGCGGCCTGCTGATTGTGGAAGGGCAGGCCGACAGCCGCTTCTGCATCCGCCTTTCCGGGGCCGATGTGGTGCTGGCCGGCGAGCCCGACCGTCCGGTGCAGGACGAGCTGGGTAATATCGCGGCCCGGGCCCAGGCCAAGGGTTTCGCCTTCGAGTACATGACCCGCGGTCGGGCGGTGGTGCTGGGCGACCCCGGCCCCTGGATCTGCTCGGGTATGACCGGCGGGCGGGTCTACCTGCGCTACTGGCCTGAGATGGGCCTGAACGAAGAGGCCATGCAACGCCGGCTGGCCAAAGGGGCCAGGGTGGTCATCCAGAAGCTGGATGAGCGGGGTATTGCCGATGTGCGCGAACTGATGAGCGCCTACCTCGACGCTTTGCGGGCGGCGGAGCGGGAGGACAAAGCTGAGCGGCTGCTCCGGCTCTTGGCCGACCCCGCGGCCCACTTCCGCATGGTGCTGCCCGTCAACCAGCAGGTGGCCCAGGAGGTCAGCACCGAGTAACGGCGCTTTCCAGCACGGGTGGCTTAAGCGCCACCCGTTTTTTTGCTGGTAGATATGAGCTTCGCGACGAGGTTTTTCGGCTAGCACACCCCCTTTGGGGCTGGGATGCCTGAACGCTGGGGTACAATGGCCCCTCATGGAAGCAGGGGTGTTGTTGGACAAATTGCTACGCCGTACCGGCCTGCTCGAGCTGCATATCCAAACACTGCGCAAGCTCGAGCCCCTGATGGCCCCCATGGCTTCGGAAATTGCCCTGGCTTTTTACGATTACCTGGGCCGGGATGAGGAGATGCGGGCCATTTTGTGGGAGGTTCCGGGAAGGGTCGAGCGTCTGTATCAAAGTTTTGCCGACTGGTACCGGGGCCTTTTTTGTGGGCGATACGACGCAGAATATGCAGAAAAGCGCGCCCGCATTGGCCTGGTGCACGCGGCGGTGGGGGTTAAGCCTAGTTTTATCATGCCGGCTTTTGGCATCGTGCAAGAGCTCTCGCTCGAGCACCTGCGCAACACCCTGCGTTCGCCGGAGGTATTAAGCGCGGTGGAAGCCTTCGAAAAAATCATGGCCATTGAGGCCGCCATCATGCAGGACAGCTACATGCAGGCCATGGCCTGCGGCTACCGCCTGGGCGCAGCCGCCGACCAAGAACAGGCCCTGGTGGTGGGGGCGCGGGCCATTCTGGAAAAAGCCAACTGAACCCGGTGGTTTGGCCGGCCTTGGTTGTCTACAGTACAATCACTTGAGTGAAAGCCGGTGAGCTGCTGCAAGTTCTGATGCGCCGCACGGGCCTGAGCGAGCCGTACCAGCAAGCTCTGCGGAGCCTCGAGCCCATCGCCAGCCCACTGGCGCCCGAGGTGGCCCTGGCCTTCTACGACTACCTGGGCCGCGACCCCGAGATGCACGAAATTCTCTGGAGCGTGCCGGGCCGGGTGGAGCGGCTGTACCGGTCGTTTGCAGCCTGGTACCGCGAGCTTTTTTCGGGGCAGTACGACGAACGCTACGCCGAGCGGCGGATGCACATCGGACTGGTGCACGCCCGGGTGGGGGTGCGTCCCAGCCACTACATTCCAGCGGTGGGCATCGTGCAGGAACTGACCCTCGAGCACCTGCGCAACGCCCTGCGGGGGCCCGAGATTCTGGCGGCCATGACCGCCTTTGAGAAGATCATGGCCATCGAGATTGCCCTCATGCAAGAAAGCTATCTGAATGCTTTGACGGAGGGGCTCAAGTACACCCGCGACGAGCGGGCGGCCCTGGTGGAAGGGGCGCGGGTGCTGCTGGAGAAAGCCCGCTGAAGCCAGTACCAGAGCCGAACTTCCCGTAAGATTGTAGGGTGATTCAAGCGATCCTCTTCGACCTTGACGAAACCTTGATTCTGGATCACCCGGTCTCGCTGCACGCCCTGCGAAGCTGCGCCTTTTATGCGGCCTCCTGGTACAGCCTGGACATCCCACGGCTCATTCAGGATGCCGAGGAAGCCGCGGTGCGGCTGTGGAAGGCCTCGCCGGTGTTTGACTACACCCAGCGCATCGGCCACAGCGCCGGGGAGGGGTTGTGGGCGCGCTACACGGTGCAGACCCACCCGGCCCTGCAAATTCTGCACGACTGGGCTCCTTCCTTTCGTGTGGCCGTGTGGGACGAGGCCCTGGCCCGGCAAAACATTCACGACGACGCCCTCAGCGAGGCCCTGGCCCACCGCTACCCGGGCGAGCGGCGGCTGTATCCGCGCTATCCGGAGATTGACGAACTGCTGGGGGCCCTCGCGGGCTATAAGCTGGGTATCGTCACCAATGGGGTGCCCGACTTGCAGCGGGAGAAGCTCGAAGGCTCCTGCCTGCTGGATCGCTTCCAGGCTGTGGTGATCTCGGGCGAGCTCGATATTGGCAAGCCCGAGCGGGGCATCTTCGACCACATCTGCAAAACCCTGGAAGTCGAACCCTCGGCCTGCGTGATGGTGGGCGACAACCCCGAACGCGATGTGGCGGGGGCCGCGGCCGCCGGGATGAAAGCGGTCTGGGTCGAGCGCGGTTTCAAAGCCAAAGACCCCCGGTACCCCGCCGACCTCGAGGTCACCAACCTGCTCCAGATGCTCCCCTGGCTGGAGGCGTTATGATACGCATTTCGGCAGTATCGTTCACTTCGGCAAGCCTAAACGATACTACCGAAATGCTTTTCTACTCCCTTCGGTCGGCTTGAATCCTTCACCTCTGACTGCGTCCAACGGTGAAGGATTCAAGCGAAAAGGGTATGACCTACCACGAGGCCCACCAGCACGCCAGCCGCCACCGCGCCGAGATACTGCAAAGCGAGCAGTGCGGCTGCTTTTACTATCTGCGCATCTTCCCACCAAGCGGGATTGAAGAGTGGATAGACGAGGGCCAGACCGCCCTCTGCCCTTACTGTGGCCTCGATGCGGTGCTGGGCTCGGCCTCGGGCGCCCAGATCACCGAGGATTTTTTGGGCCAGATGCGCGAGCGCTATTTCTAGCGCAGGGCTTTCAGGGCCAGCTTGATGAGCTCCTGGGTGCCGGCCCCGGGGTTCTTCTGGGCGATCTCGGCCACGATGCTGCGCACCTGGCCCTCGCGGAAACCCAGGGTGATGAGGGCCAACTCGGCCTCCTCGGTCTGGCTGCTGTGCACCAGGCGGCCCCCTTCGCCCATCAGGTGGGCCGGCACCTTGCCGCGCAGCTCGAGCGCGATGCGTTCGGCCAGCTTCTTACCCACCCCCTGGGCCGCTGTGAGCAGGCGCAGGTCGCCTTCGGCCAGGGCCCGCGCCAGCAGGGCGGGGGTCTGAGAGGAAAGCAGGTTCAGGGCCACTTTGGGCCCCACCCCCGAGACCGAGAGCAACAGTTCGAATAGCTCGAGGCTTCTCTCATCGGCAAAGCCAAAAAGCGACAGGTCGTCCTCGCGCACCACCAGCTTGGTGTGCAAAGCGGCTTCCTGGCCCTCGCTGAGCTGGGCCAGCGTCGAGGCCGGACAGCTCGCCTCGAGGCCCACCCCCCCCACCAGCAAGACCACACTGCTGGGGCTTTTCTTCAGTACCGTTCCCTTGAGGTAGCGAACCACGCCGCTAGTCTACCTGCCCTGGAAGCGCGGGGGGCGCTTCTCATAAAAAGCCTGCACGCCCTCCTGGTGGTCCTCGGTGCGGCCCGCCACCTCCTGCAGCAGGGCCTCGTACTCGAGCATCTCCTCGAGGCTGGCCCCCGCGCTGCGCCGCAGGGCCCGCTTAATCAGGCCGTAGGTTTTGGTGGGCCCCTGGGCCAGCTCACCCGCCAGCCGGGCCACCTCCTCGGCAAAGCTTTCGGCGGGCACCACCCGGTTCACCAGGCCCAGGGCCAGGGCCTCCTCGGCCTTGAGGCGCTCCGAGAGCACCTCGAGCTCGAAGGCCTTGGCGTAGCCCACCATGCGCGGCAGGTGGTAGTTCATGCCGGCATCGGGAATCAGGCCAATCCTGCTGAAGCCGGTGGTCAGCACCGCATCGGAAGAAGCAATACGCAGGTCGCAGGCTAGGGCCAGCGACAGGCCGGCCCCGGCGGCGGCCCCGTGAATGGCGGCGATTACCGGCTTTTCCAGACCGGCCAGACCCTCCACCACCGCGCGGTAGTTGCGCAGGTGGTTTTTGTACGAGATGCGCTGCCCCGCAAACTCGCGCAGATCCTGACCCGAGCAAAATCCGCGCCCTGCTCCTCGCAGCACCACCACCCGCACCTCCGGGGCGGCGGCCTCTTTGAGGGCTTGGCTAAGCTCCCGCAGCATCTCGGTGGTAAGGGCGTTGATGGCCTCGGGCCGGTTCAGGGTGAGGGTTAGAATGCCATTGCTTTGTTCGCGTAGAAGTACCTCCATGCTTCCTCCCTAGCGCCCTTTCCACTGGGGCTTGCGTTTTTCCAAAAAGGCGGTGGTGCCTTCTTGCTTGTCCTCGCTGCCAAAGGCAATCAGAAAATTGCTGCGCTCGAGGCCCAGCCCGTGCTCCAGGCTCATATCCTGGGCCCGGTTGACGGCATCCTTGGCCAGCCGCGCGGCCAGGGGGGCCCTTTCGGCGAGGGTCTGGGCGAGCTCGAGGGCCTCTTCCAGATACAGCTCCACCGGCACCACGCGGTTCACCAGGCCGTGCTGCAAGGCTTCCCAGGCCGAGAGCACCCGCCCGGCCAGAATCACCTCCATGGCCAGGTACTTGCCCACCTGCCGGGTGAGGCGCTGGGTGCCCCCGCCGCCGGGGATGATGCCCAGGTTGATTTCCGGCTGGGCGAACTTGGCGGTATCGGAAGCCACAATCAGGTCGCAGAGCATGGCCAGCTCACAGCCACCCCCGTAGGCAAAGCCCGAGACCGCGGCCACCAGCGGCTTGCGCACCTTGCGCAGCGTCTCGTACTGGTCGGCCCGCAGGCCCTTCATCAGCTCGGCCAGGCTGGTTTGCTGGAACTCGGCGATATCGGCCCCGGCGGCAAAGGCCCGCTCGTTGCCGGTAATGACCATGGCCCCGATGGCGGCATCCTGCTCAAACGCAGCAATGGCGGTAGCCAGCTCGCGCAGGGTGGCGCTGTTGAGGGCGTTGAGTTGTTTGGGGCGGTTGAGCCGCACCAGCCCGACTGCCCCCTGGGTCTCCACCAGAATGTTCTCGTACATAAAACCCCCTCGAGCCCTATTTAAGGCGGTCGGCTGGGAAGCGCTCGTTTTCCCAGACGTCAATAAAGGCGGTGCCCGCTGCCAGCCGGGCGCTGTGCGGAACGCCGGCGGGAATGTGGTAGTAGTCGCCCTTGCGGAAGACCCGGGTCTCGCCGCCGATTACGAACTCGACCTGGCCTTCCAGCACCACCCCCCACTGGCCGTCGTGGGCGTGTTCGGGTACAAAGGTTTCTTCGGCAACCTGGGCAAACCCTACCTGCCCCTTGTGGCCGGAGAGCACCGCCATATCCATGCCGGGCCAGATTTCCACCTGTTTGAAGGCCTTGAACCAAGCGGGGAAGACGTCCATGCTTTGACCTCATGTAGTAGCTTAACGTGTTGGACTCGGGTTGAGAACCGATGCTCCGTTCGCAGACCCACGCAGCCCGCTTTTGAAGCGCCGCACCGACCGTTCGCAGGCTTGCGCGCTGGGCTGACCAGAGCGTACACTTAGGCCTGGTAGGTGAGCCATGAGCAGCCGCGCGATCATTCGTATGGCCAGGCCTTGCGCCTGAACCCAAACCTCTCCCGAACCGCATTTGTCGCGCTTTTTGCGTTCCTCGGCGGCCTTCGGGCCGCCGGTTTGTTTGGAGAACCAGAGATGCTTTTACCAAGCGTGAACGTCCCCACAGCCCTAACCCTCAACTTTTTTGAAAGGCAGAGCCTGTTATGCTGACCCTCGAGCCCACCAAAACCCAACTCGCCATCGAGGTCTCCAACCTTAAAAAGGTCTTCCGCAAGCGCGACGGACTGCGCGCGCCCCTCAGGGAGGAATGGGCCCTCAAGGGGGTGTCTTTCCAGGTGCGGGAAGGGGAGACCTACGGCCTACTGGGCCCCAACGGCTCGGGCAAGTCCACCCTGATCCGCATTTTATCCACCCTGCTCACCCCCGATGGCGGCACGGTGCGGATGCTGGGCCATACCCTGCCCGAGGGTGAGCGCGAGCTGCGGCGCAAGATGGGCCGGGTGAGCGTGGACGCGGCCTTTTACAAGAAGCTTTCGCCGCGCGAGAACCTGCTCTACGCCGCGCAGCTTTATGGCCTCGAGCCCCGCACAGCCGAAAAGCGGGCCATGCAGATTCTGGAGCAACTCGGCCTGGAGTCGCGCCGCTTCGGCGACCCCATCGAGGAGATGAGCCGCGGCATGCAGCAGAAGATTGCCATTGCCCGGGCCCTCCTCATCAACCCGCCCCTCCTGCTACTGGACGAGCCCACCACCGGCCTCGACCCCAAAAGCCGCCGCGACGTGCAGGCCTTCCTGGAAGATCTGCGGGCCCGCGAGGGCACCACCATCCTGCTCACCACCCACGACATGGCCGAGGCCGAGCGCCTCTCGCACCGCATCGGCTTCCTGGCCCATGGCCGCCTGGTGGCCGAGGGCACCGCCAACGAACTCAAGCAAAAAGCCGGAACCGAGAGCCTCGAGGAGGCCTTCATCGCCCTCACCGGCGAGGCCTTCGATGAGGAAGAGCTCGAAAGATAATTGTTGTTCGCAGAACCTAAGGGAACCCTATGTTTGAACGCTACATCCGCCCCATGTGGGCTTTTGTCTTCCGCGACTGGCACCTGACCCGGCGCTACATGAGCTGGGTGGTGGTGTTCGTGTTTTACGCCATCGTCAACTCGGCCACCATTGCCCTGATTGGCAAGGCCCAGGACGACTTCCGCCTGACCCTGACGCTGTTGCTGGGCGTGCTCTTGTGGTCTTTTTTATCGGCCATGTACAACGAGATCGCCAACTCCATCTCCTACGAGCGCTGGGAAGGGACGCTAGAGTACACCTTTATGGCTCCGGTCTCGAGGCTCATCCACCTCTCGGGGGTCTCGCTCTTTGCGGTCATGTTCAGCGTGATCCGCACCATCGTGATCCTGGTGGGCCTGGTGCTTTTTATCCAGGTCTCGGTGAACGGGGCCAACCTGCTGGGGGTCTTGGTGGTGTTGCTGGTAGCCAGCCTGGCCTTCATGGGGCTGGGCCTGATGGCCGCCATTCTGCCGGTGATGTCGCCGGAGAACGGGGCCCAGGCCACCAACATCTTCCAGGGCATTCTGCTTCTGGTCTCGGGCATCTACTATCCAGTTAGCGTGCTGCCGAGCTGGGTGCAGCCCCTGGCCTACCTGAGCCCGGCCACCTATGCCCTCGAGGCCTGCCGCAAGCTGATGGGCATCAACCACCCCGACTCCACCCCGGAGCGGCTGGTGGGGGCCCCGCTTTCCTCGGTGCTGCCGGAACTGGGTATCCTGTTGCTGATGGGGGTGGTGCTGATACCGCTGGGCCTGTGGGTTTTCCACACCGCCGAGATGTGGGCCAAGCGCACCGGCAAGCTCAAGCGGACGGGCTAGCACTGCCGGAGGTTACATGATCGAAGCTATCAACCTACAAAAAAGCTACCAGAAGACGCAAGCGGTCAGGGGCATCTCCTTCAGGGTGCAGCCGGGTGAGGTGTATGGCCTTTTGGGCCCCAATGGGGCCGGCAAAACCACCACCCTGCGGATGCTGGCCACCCTGCTCAAGCCCACCGGGGGCAGCGCTAAAGTGGCAGGTTTTGATGTGCTAAGGCAACCCCTCGAGGTGCGCCGCAACCTGGGCATCGTCAACGGTGGGATGAAGGTCTACGACAAGCTCACCGGCTACGAGGTGCTGGACTTCTTCGGGAGCTTCTACGACCTGTGGGGGCCCAAACTCAAGGAACGCATCGCCTGGGCCGCCGAACTTTTGCACATCGAGCCGTCTGTGCTCTCCAAGCAGGTCAGGCAGATGTCCACCGGTATGCAGCAGAAAATCGTCATCGCGCGGGCCATCCTGCACCAGCCCCAGGTCTTGCTGCTGGACGAGGCCACCGCCGGTCTGGATGTGTTCGCCCGCCGGGCTTTGCTGGATTTCGTCAAGCAGTACGCCGGGCTGGGCAAGACCCTTGTCTACTCCACCCACGTGATGAGCGAGGCCGAGGAGGTCTGCGACCGGGTGGGCTTTATTGACCATGGCTTGCTGGTTTTTGAGGGCAGCTTGCAGGAGGCCCTCGAGCTTGGCTCGGGCAACCTCGAGCGGGCCTTTATCCGTCGCCTGGAAGAGGCCGCCTAAAGGTTGGGTGCCCCATGAACGAAATCCTGATCATCGCCCGAAAAGAGCTGCTTAGCGTGGTGCGCGAGCGCCGGGTGCTCTTTACCACCCTGGTGCTGCCCATCCTGATCATGCCGCTATTGATGTTCGGGCCCATCCTGCTCTTCGGCAACGCCGCCCGCCAGACCCAGGAGTCGGTGCAGAAGGTGGGGGTGGTGGGGGTTCCGACGGTGGTACTGGAGGAACTCCGCAAAGCCAGGGTCGAGCCCATCGAGGTAGCCAACCCCCAGGAGGCCGTGCAGAACCGCGAGGTGCAGGCGGCCCTGGTCTTCGAGAATGGGCGCTACATTATCTATGGCCGGCTCTCGAGCGGGGCCACCCAGAGTGCGCTGGTGGTGGAGAAGGTGCAGGCTGCGCTGCGCGCTTACAAAGACCAGGTGGTGGCCGAGCAACTGCGAGCCCGGGGGATTGGAACCGATATTCTGGAGCCCTTCAGCGTCGAGACCCAGGACGCCTCGCGCGAGCAGGAGCGGGCCGCCGGCCTCTTTGCCTTCCTGATCCCTTTCTTTTTGGTTTCGTTCATTCAGGCGGGCGGTATGCCGGTTGCGGTAGACGCCACGGCAGGGGAGAAAGAAAAGGGGACGCTCGAGGCCCTTCTGGCCGCCCCCGTCCCGCTCATCCAGGTTCTGCTGGGCAAAGGGCTGGCGGTGTTTGTGATGTCGCTGCTCTCGACCTTTGCGGCCGTGGCCGGGCTCTTGCTGGGCGGCGGGGTGTTCCGCAACCTTTTTGCCGCCCAGCTTCAAGCCGTGCAGAACGGAGAGAATCAGGCCCAGTTAGGGGGTGCCCTGGCCCTCGACCCGCTGGGCTACCTGGCCATCTTGGTAACGGCAGTATTGTTTGCCCTGCTCATCATTGCCATCATGATTTCCCTGGGCCTTTACGCCCGCAGTTTCAAGGAGGCCCAGAGTTATTTGAGCCCCTTATCGCTGGTGATGCTTATCCCTTTGCTCTTCCTGCAGTTCTCCGATTTTCTAAAGCTGCAAGACTGGTATTTCGCCCTGCCCCTTGTAAACGTAATGCTGGCGCTGGACGCGATTGTCAAAGGTGCGGCCACTGCCACCCAACTACTTATTACCTGGGCCTCTACCCTGGCCTATGGCGCGCTGGCCCTGCACCTGGCCTATCGCAATTTCCAGCGGGAAGACGTGGTTTTCAGAAACTAGGCCAGCGGCAGGGCCACCGGGGGCTTCTCGTTCAAAATGGCCTGCACGTCGGGGTACTGCTTGATGTTGTAGTAGGGGTCGCGCTCGGCGGGGATAAAGCCCGCGTCGGCAATATGGCGCACAATCTGTCGCACGGTGGCGTGGGTGCGGTTGTGCCCAGCAGCCACGCTGACCACGTTTTCTTCCAGCATGGTGGAGCCAAAGTCGTTGGCGCCGTAGTAGAGGGCGGCCTGGGCCACCTTGAAGCCCATGCTGGGCCAGCTGGCCTGCAGGTTGGGGAGGTTGTCCAGGGCAATGCGGGCGATGGCAAGCTGCTGCAGGTACTCGTGCGCGGTGGCCCCCGGGGCCTTGCCCTTCAGGCGGGTGTGCTCGGTTTGCAGCGTCCACATGGCGAAAGCCGCAAAGCCCTGTCCATAGGCGCGCAGGGCTTTATCTTGCTGTTCGCGAATCTGGAGCAGGTGGGCCACGCGCTGCTCGTAGGTCTCGCCAAAGCCAATCACCATGGTGGCGATGGTGTATAGCCCCAGGCTCTGGGCGGTATCCAGGATGCGGAACCAGTCGCCGCTTTTGATGCGGGCCGGGGCCGCTTTGGCCCGCACTTCGTCCACCAGAATCTCGCCGCCTGCGCCCGGTAGACCATCGAGGCCGGCTTCCTTGAGCGCTACCAGCAGCTCGCGGCAGTCGCGCCCGGTGATCTTTTCCAGGCCCAGAATTTCCTCGGGGCTGAAGGCATCAATGCGCACCTCGGGGTAGTGCCTCTTCAGGTAGCGCAAAAGCTCGAGGTACCACTCGAAGGGCAGGTCGGGGTTGACCCCGCCTTGCATCAGGATGCGCCGCCCGCCGATCTGCATGAGTTCTTCAATCTTGTGCCCGATCTCCTCAAAGGAGAGCACGTAGGCGTCGCTCTGGCGCCGGGTGCGGTAGAAGGCGCAGAAGTTGCAGGCCACGTTGCAGATGTTGGTGTAGTTGATGTTGCGGTCGATCAGGTAGGTGACCACCTGGGGGTTGCTACGGCGGAGCCGCAGTTCGTGGGCTACGGCCGCTACTTCCGGGAGGGGAAGCTGGTAGAGCTCGAGTATTTCACTGGCCGAAAGTCGTTCGCCCGCCGCTGCACGGCTCAAAACGTCCATGCGCTTATTCTACCCACTGGCTTTTTGGAAAAAGTAGGACAAATAACCCCTGCCTATCGTTGTGAACCCCGCGAACAGCTCTGTGTCTGACAAAGCCAATTTCCCCCGGGGCCCCTGGATGAGGAAAATGCGATGGCAGGTGTTTGAAGGCTCACTGCTCGTCTTCTTCCTCTTCCCAGTTGTCCTTGTCGTCTTCTTCCGACCCGATGCCGTCGATGTAGTAGTCCTCGATCTGGCTGGCCCCGGCCACCACCTGACCCTTGCTCACGAAGCGCAGGCCCTCCTCGTCAATCTCCAGGCTCAGATCCTCGAGGTCGGTGTCTTCGGGAACGCGCACCTGCATCACCACCGCCACTTCGATTCGCATAGCCACCTCCATGTGGCCTCAAAGCTATGCTTCTATGGTCAGGGAAATTCAAGCTCGAGTCTTTCGCCCAAAGCGGTACTTGAGCAGCTCGGCGTACATCTTGAGGCGCATGCTCAGCCCCTTCCAGAAACCGCGTTTTTGCTCTTTCATGACCTGGCCGGCCCCGTGGAGTTCAACGTAGGCCCAGCGGGCCTGGGTGCGGGCCAGGTGGTCGGTGATGGCGGGCTCGGGCCAGCGCCGCTCGGTCAGGTTGGGCACGCTGCGGAGCCACTGGGTGGTGCAGGCCCGCTGCCCCGAGAGAAACGGGGTGGCGCGGTTGCCGAAGTCGGTCATCAGGCCCCCGGACTTGAAGACCCCAATGGCCATGTCCAGCTGGCCGCTTCGCACCGGCTCGAGCAGGTTCAGCAGGTGCTGGGATTTTAGCCCCACCAGATCGGCGTCCAAGAGCAGCACATAGGGGGTTTGCACGTGGGCCAGTCCGAAGGCCAGGGCCTCGCTTTTACCGCGGTTCTCAGGCAAGCGCAGCACCCTGGCCCCGGCGGCTTCGGCGGCCTGGGCGGTTGCGTCGCTTGAACCGTCGTCCACCACCAGCACCGGAAAACCGGCCTCCCGTGCAGCCGCCACCACCGCCCCGATATGGGCTGCTTCGTTGTAGGCCGGAATGAGCACCGTGGCGTCCATTGGCGGCTATTCTATCGCGGTTTTGCCTGCAAGGTAGCGCCCGATGCTAGCCGCCCACCAGGTTGCGAATATCGTTGATGGTCACCAGCACAATCAGGAGAATCAAAAAGATGAACCCTCCGTACGAGAGCCGGGCCTCGGTCTCGGGCTTGATGCGGCCGCCGCTAATTACGTTGGCTACGAGCACCAGGATGCGCCCCCCATCCAGCCCAGGGATGGGCAGGAGGTTGAACACGGCCAGCGAGAGGTTGATGGCCGCCAGCAGTCCTACCAGCGTGCCCAGCCCCTGCTCGGCAGCCTGCCCGGTGATGTTAACGATGCCCACTGGCCCCGCCACCCCCTGGGCCTGCTGCCCTGAGAGGATGCGGGCGATGCTGCCCGCGAACTCCTGCACGAAGCGCGGAACCGCCACCACCGTCTCGCCGATGGCTCGAGCGAACCCCTGGAAGAAGTTGATGCGGGTGTAGCCCACCAGCTCGGGCCGGTAGACGATGCCCAGCCGGGCCTGGGTGTTGTCCCAGTTGAAACGTAGGGTCACCTCGGCGCCATCGCGCAGCACCACGAACACCTTCTCGCCCGTGCTCTGGCGGAAGCGGGTGACCTGGTCGTAGGCGGTGAGCTTCTCCCCATTCAAACTGAGGATGCGGTCGCCCACCCTAAAACCCGCCTGCTCGGCCAGACTGCCGGGCAGCACCTCGGTGACCTCGGCGCGGGTCTGAGGGATGCCCTGAATAGAGGCGAGGGCGGCCAGCACCCCCCAGGCCAGGAGCAGGTTCATGACCACGCCGGCCACCAGAATCAGAAATTTGCCCCAGCTCGAGAGCCGCGCGTAGCCGTGGGTGTCGCCGGGCATCATGCCCTCGATCTCGGCGTAGCCGCCCAGCGGGATGGCATTGAGCCGCCAGGTGGTGCCCCAGCGCTCAAACTTGAGCAGGGTAGGGCCAAAACCCACCCCAAAGTTCTTGACCCCCACTCCCTGCACACGGGCGGCCAGGTAGTGGCCCAGCTCGTGTACGAAGATGCTGATGGAGATAATCAGTAGAAACCAGAGGATGCTCATGCTTTGCTCCGCAATTATGCTCAGACCTTTACCTTCAGGTACTCACGGGCCCACCGGCGGGCCTCGAGGTCGGCATAAGCGATATTGTCCCAGGTTAGTGCGCCTGCAGGAGTCTGCTGTAACACTTTTTCCAGCACCCTTGGGATTTCCAGGTAACCAATCTGCCCTTGTAAAAAGGCCTCCACCGCGATTTCGTCGGCAGCGTTGAGCACCACCGGGGCCAGCCCCCCCATCCGTCCGGCCTCATAGGCCAGGGCCAGGGCTGGGAAGCGCCTGGTATCCGGTGGGTAAAACTCCAGCCGCTCGGGGATGGGGGCCTCGCGCAGCGGGGAAGGGGGCCTCTGGGGGTGGGTGAGGGCGTACTGGATAGCCAGCCGCATATCGGTGGGGCCGAGCTGGGCCTTGAGGTTGCCGTCCTGGAAGCGCACCATGGAGTGCACATACGATTGGGGGTGAATCTGCACCTTGACCTTCTCGATGGGCACTTTGAACAACTGCACGGCTTCCAGCACCTCGAGGCCCTTGTTGAAAAGCGTCGAAGAGTCAATGGTCACCTTGGGCCCCATCTTCCAGCGGGGGTGCTGGAGGGCCATCTGGGGGGTAACGCTGGAAAGGTCGGCCGGTTCCCGCAAAAAAGGCCCGCCAGAAGCTGTGAGAATCAGCTCGGCTACGTCGTCCAACGGCTCGCCCAAAAGACTCTGGAACAGGGCCGAGTGCTCTGAGTCCACCGGGATAATTTCGGCCCCGCTCTGCTCGGCCTCCTGCCACAGCAGCGGCCCGGCGGCCACCATGCTCTCTTTGTTGGCGAGGGCCAGGCGGCGGCCTTGCTGTACGGCTGCCCGCACCCCCGGCAGGCCCGCCAGGCCCGGTATGGCTCCCACCACCACCTCGGCCGGCCAGGCGGCCACCTCGAGGGCGTCGGCGGTGCGCAAACCGGGAAAGCGGGACTCGAGTTCGGGGAGGATGGAAGGGTCGGCGGCCACTACCTCGGGTCGAAACTCAGCAATCTGCTGGGTCAAAAGCTCCAGGTTCTTACCGGCCACCAACCCCACCACCCGGTAGCCCCGCCAGCGGCAGACATCCAGGGTCTGGGTGCCAATAGAACCGGTTGAGCCCAGCACCACAACGCGTTTGGGATTATCGTTCATCTTCCTGCTAGTGTACTGGTTTGTGCAGGTCAGTCTGGCTATCCTGCGGCCTCAGATAAAGATGGTGAGCAGGTAGTACGTAAGTGGAACCGTGAACAGGTGCGAGTCCAGCCGATCCAGGAGCCCCCCGTGGCCGGGTAGGAAGTAGCCCGAGTCTTTGACCCCGCAGTAGCGCTTGAGCATGGACTCGGTCAGGTCGCCGAGCTGGGCAGCAAACGAGAGCACCAGGTTGACCACAAACAGCTCCACCGGCCTGAATAGGGCAAAAGGGCTCTCGGGATAGGCCGAGCGCACGATGGTAGTAAAAAGAAAAAGCAGCAGTAAGCTGGTGGCAATCCCACCAATCGAGCCCTCCACGGTCTTGCCGGGGCTGATGGTGGGGGCCAGCTTGTGTTTTCCAAAGTAGCGCCCCACAAAATAGCCCCCGATGTCGTTAGCAAAGCTGGTGATGAGCGGCAGTGCCAGGATCCAGAGCCCCACGTTGCCGTCGGGTGAGTGGCGCAGCAGCAGAAAGAACCCCAGCGTCCAGGGCAGGTACAAAAAGGCCATCAGGCTATAGGCAAACCGCTGGATGTTGGCGCCCACGATTAGCTCCGAACTGAACGCGCCAATAAGCACCAACCCCAGGGCAATTTCCCGCCAGGGCACGCCTGGGTAAACGTCGTGGAGCTGGGGTAGGCTGAACAAAAGCATCACCAGCCCTCCCCCAATCAAAAAGGCCATGTTCAGCTCGATGCCTTTGTTGCGCAGCATGTAGCGCAGCTCAAAGGAGCCCACCACCAGAATCAACATCAGGGCCAGCAGCATGAAGATGCGGCCTTCCCACAGCACCACGAATAAGACCAGCACCCCGATCAGCGAAGAGATGATGCGGGTCGGCAATGAAGGGTCGGGTCGGGCGTTGGGTATCACGATTAAAGCATAGCAGCGGGCATAAAAAGCCGCCCGGCAGCGAGGCTCAAACCAGCAGCCCACCGGCTGGGCGGCTTATGGGTGGGGGTGCTTGAAATCCTTAGCCCTTCAGGATTTCCTGCTCCTTTTTGTGCAGGGCCTCGTCTATTTTGTGCACAAACTCGTCGGTAATCTTCTGAATTTCGGCCTCGGCGCGCTTGATATCGTCTTCGGAGAGGTGCTTTTCTTTTTCTAGTTTTTTGGCCTTGTCCAAAGCTTCACGTCGGATGTTTCGCACCGCAATGCGGGCCTCTTCCGCGTACTGCTTCACCGATTTGACCAGGTCGCGGCGGCGTTCTTCGGTAAGCGGGGGAATGCTGATGTACAGCGCATCGCCCTTGTTGGTGGGGTTCAGGCCCAGGTCGGAGTCGCGGATGGCCTTCTCGATCTCCTTGAGCATGTTGGGATCCCACGACTGTACCACCAGCGTGCGGGGGTCGGGAGAGGAGACCGTCCCCACTTGGTTGAGCGGCATGGTTGAACCGTAGTATTCAACCTTGATGTTGTTGAGGATGGCAGGGTTGGCCCTTCCAGTGCGCATGGTGGTGAGGTGGTGCTCGAGGGCCTCCAGGGATTTTTGCATGTGCTGTCTGGTCTCGTTGTAGAGCTCTTTGAGCATAGTTCCCTCCTATATTTGTGATAGCTTATACCAGATTTGGATGAGTTGAGCGCTCTCTAACTCTACAGAAGAGAGCCCTCTAGGATTCAAAAACAGACTGTTTCTGATTGGGCCAGATAGCTCCCAGCACCCCAACTAGCTGTGTACCAGGGTGCCTACCCGTTCGCCTTTTATGATTTTTTCCAGGTTGCCCTCGGTAAACATGTCGAAGACTACGATGGGCATGTTTTGTTCCTGGCACAGGGCCATGGCGGTGGCATCCATCACCTGCAAGCCCTGGACGAGGGCCTGGTGGTAGGTGAGAATGTCGAACTTCTTGGCCTCCGGGTTTTTACGCGGATCATCGCTATAAACGCCATCCACCTTATTTTTAGCCATCAAGACCGCATCCACGTTCATTTCCAGTCCACGCAGGGCCGCGGCGGTATCGGTGGTCACGAATGGGTTGCCGGTGCCACCGCCAAAGATGACCACCCGCCCTTTCTCCAGGTGCCGTATAGCCCGGCGGCGGATGTAGGGTTCAGCCACTTGCTGGATGGTGAGGGCGGTTTGAACGCGGGTGGGTACCCCGATGAACTCGAGGGCATCCTGCAGCGCCAGGGCGTTCATGATGGTGGCCAGCATACCGATGTAATCCGCACTGGCCCGATCCATACCCACCCCCTGTCGAGCCCCACGCCAGAAGTTGCCGCCCCCTACCACAATTGCGACCTGCACCCCTAGCTGGTGAGCCTTGGCCACCTCCTGGGCCAGGGCTTTGGTGGCCTCAGGCTGGATACCAAACCCATTGCCGCTCATGAATTCACCCGACAGTTTGAGCAGAACCCGTTTGTATTTCATCTAGCCCCCTTTACTGCTCTTAAATTTCCTCGCCCCAAAAAGGAAAGGGTCGAAAGCCTCTCGACTCTCGACCCTGACTGCGCATCGCTTACGCCCCTACTTCAAATCGGCAGAAGCGCTTGACCTGGATGTTCTCGCCAATCTTGGCAATGGCGGCCTTGATCAGATCGCCGACCTTGACCTTTTCATCCTTCACAAAAGGCTGCTCCAGGAGCACCATCTCCTCATAGAACTTCTTGAGGCGGCCTTCGGCGGCTTTCTCGGCAATGTTTTGCGGCTTGCCTTCGTTCAGAAGCTGCTGAATGTAGATGGCTTTTTCTTTTTCGAGGTCTTCCGGCGAGACCTCCTCAACGCTCACGTACCGGGGGTTGGCCATGGCGATGTGCATGGCGATGTCCTTGGCCAGGCGCTGGAACTCCTCGTTGCGGGCCACAAAGTCGGTTTCGGAGTTCAGCTCCACCAGCACCCCCACCCGCAGGTTGTGATGGATGTACGAGCCGATAATGCCCTCGCGGGCCTCGCGGTCGGCTTTCTTGGCGGCCTTGAGGGCCCCCCGCTCGCGCAGCAGGGTGGTGGCTTTTTCCATATCCCAGCCGGCGTCTTCCAGCGCTTTTTTAACGTCGCTCATGCCGGCGCCGGTTTGCTCGCGTAGTTTTTTGATCTGCTCAAGTTGGGTCATTGTTTTCACCTCGAGGCGGGCTCCCGCTTATGCCTCTGCTACTTCGGCTTCGACGGCCTGAGCAGGCACTTCACGCCCGCCGCCACGGGCCTCCACAATCAGGTCGGTCATACGGCTGACGATGAGCTGAATCGAGCGGATGGCATCGTCGTTGCCGGGGATGATGTAGTCGCAGACGTCGGGGTCGGAGTCGGTGTCGGCCAGGGCGATCACCGGGATGCCCAGCTTGCGGGCTTCCTTGACCGCGATGGCTTCTTTGGTGGGGTCTACCACGAAGATGGCGTCGGGCAGGCGGCGCAGCTTGCGGAAACCCCCCAGGTTTTTCTGAAGGCGCTCGAGCTCGTGCTGGAGTTTGACCTGCTCGGTTTTGACCCGCTCTTTAATCTCATCGGAGGCGAAGAGGGCCTCGAGCTCCGCGAGGCGGTTGACCTGAGCGGTAATGGTGCGGAAGTTGGTGAGCATGCCGCCCAGCCAGCGCTGGTTGACGTAGGGCATCCCGGCCCGGTCGGCCTCCTGCTGAATGATCTCCTGGGCTTGCTTTTTGGTGCCCACATACAGGATGGTAGCCCCCCGCATGGCCAGGTCTTGCACGTACTTGAAGGTGCGCTCGAGCTCGACCATGCTCTTTTGCAGGTCGATGATGAAGATGCCGTTGCGCTCGGCATAGATGTAGCGCTTCATCTTGGGGTTCCAGCGCTTGGTCTCGTGACCGAAGTGCACACCGGCCTCGAGCAGTTCCTTGATGCTTACGTTTGCCATGGTTTCTCCTTACGGGACGGTTGGAGTGGGCGTTGAATTGTGCGGGCTGCACTCTTCCCCTGGGCACCGTTCCCTAACCCCAGGCTGCGCGCCAGCACACCCAACGTTGGAGTATAACCGAGGGAGACTCTTTACGGAAGCCCCGATGGTTGCTATACTTCATGCCTGGCTTGGGGGCGTAGCTCAGCGGGAGAGCAGGTCCTTTGCAAGGACAAGGTCGGGGGTTCAAATCCCTCCGCCTCCACCAAGGAACCCAGGTGCGGGCTGGACTTCTGGTGTCCAGCTCTTTTTTAGTTATGCTGATGGGGTGAATACGCCGGTTTGGGACGACGGCAATTGGCCGGGTTTGCCCAGCCTGCAAGGCGACCTCGAGGCCGAGGTGTGCGTGGTAGGGCTGGGCGGTTCGGGCCTGGCGGCAATCCACGAGTTGTTGCGGCTGGGTCGAAGCGTGGTGGGCATTGACGCAGGCTTTGTAGCGGGCGGGGCGGCAGGCCGCAACGGTGGGTTTTTGCTGGCTGGGCTGGCCAGGTTCTATCACCAGAGCGTGGCTGAGTACGGGCGCGACTTTGCCCGGTGCGTGTACCAGGCCACCCTTGATCAGATCGCTCGAATGAAAGAAGAAACGCCCGAGGCCATCCGGCCGGTGGGCTCCTTACGCATCGCGGCTTCGGAGGAGGAATTACAAGACTGCATGGCGCACCTCGAGGCCCTCCGGGCCGATGGCTTCGAGGCGGAGCCCTACGAAGGCCCGGAGGGGCAGGGCTTGCTGATACCCAGCGATGGGGTTTTCAACCCGCTCGAGCGGTGCAGAACACTGGCCCGGCAAGCGCTGCAGGCTGGGGCCAGGCTCTTTGAAAACACCCCCGCCCTGAGCATTGCGGGTCGGATGGTGCAGACCCCCCAAGGGCGGGTGCACTGCCAGAAGGTGCTGGTGGCGGTGGATGGGCGGCTGGAGTACCTGCTGCCCGAATTAAAAGGACGTGTGCGCACGGCCCGCTTGCAGATGCTAGCCACGGCCCCGGTGGCGATGCGCTTTAAGCGGCCGGTGTATCGCCGCTGGGGCTACGACTACTGGCAGCAGCTACCCGATGGCCGGATTGCCCTGGGGGGGATGCGTGACGCCGGCGGCGAGGCCGAATGGACGACCCAGGCCGAGCCTACCGAAGCGATCCAGCACCGTCTGGAGGCGCTTCTGCGTCAGCTTGGCGTCCAGGCCCCGGTCACCCACCGCTGGGCGGCCTCGGTTGGCTACACCAGCAGCGGGCTCCCGGTGGCGGAAGAGGTGCGGCCGGGGGTATGGGCAGTTGGGGCCTACAGCGGAACCGGAAATGTGCTGGGGGCCTTACTGGGGCGTGAGGCGGCCTGGGCTTTACAGGGAAGCCGGATGCCTGGGGCGGTGATGGTGCGCTGAGCCTCCCCCGGCCCATAAGCTTTATTAATTGGCCCTACCCAGGCTCATCTGTTATACTCTCACCTTGCGTGATCCGAGAGGATCGCCTACCGGAGTTGTGCCCCATCATGCTTTGCAAAACGCGATGGGTAAACGCCAACCAGAAAGGAGGTGAACATGCCACAGTACGAGATTGGTATCATCCTCAACCCCAACCTCGACGGGGCCCAGGCCGCGCTAGAGAAAGATGTCATCAAAGCTGCCCTCGAGCGTCACGGCGCTAGCATCAAAAACGTCGACGATTGGGGCAACCGCCGCCTGGCCTACCCCATCCAGAAAGACCCTGAAGGCAACGTGGTCTTTTACACGGTGGAGATGGCCGGTAACAACAACGCTGCGCTCGAGCGCGAACTGCGCCTGCGCGACCACGTGCGTCGTGTAACCATCATCCGCGACCGTCCCGAATGGCGAAACAGCCAGAAGAAGAAGTAGGCTGCTGGCCTTAAGCTGAGTTCTGAGGCCAAGACCATCAACGGAACGCAAGCGCGCAAACGGTACTAAACTTAGAACCAAAGACCGTAACGATAAAGGACTGATTAGCATGGCTCGAGGCCTCAACCGCGTAACCCTAGTAGGCACCTTAACCCAAGACCCCGAACTGCGCTACACCCCAGGTGGGCTGGCGGTGATGGAGCTTAACCTGGCCGGCAACGATGTGGTAACAGACGAACAGGGCCAGACCCGTGAACCGGCCTGGTACCACCGCGTGAAACTGCTGGGCAAGAGCGCAGAATTTTGGGGCGATACCCTGAAAGCGGGCATGGCGTTGTTTGTGGATGGCAAGCTGGAGTACCGGGCCTGGGAGCAAGACGGTCAGAAAAAAAGCAGCCTGGATATTCGCGCCGACCGGATGGAGATCGTGAGCCTGGAGGGTAAGCGAGGCCAGGTAACCGTCACCGATGCCCGCGGGCAGGAACGCCTCAAGGACGGCCTTAACCAGGTGATGCTGGTCGGTAACCTGACCCGTGACCCCGAGCTGCGCTACACGCCCCAGGGTACCGCTGTTACCCGGATATCGCTGGCGGTGAACGAAAAATTCACCACCCGCCAAGGGGGTGAGCAGGAAAAGGTGCACTATGTGGAGGCTCAGGCCTGGCGTGAGCTGGCCGAGTATGCGGCAGAACTCAAAAAAGGAGACGGGGCGTTCTTAATGGGACGCTTGGTGAACGACTCCTGGACTGCTCAGGACGGCACGAGGCGCTACACCACCCGTGTGGAGCTAAGCCGCCTCGAGCGACTTGCCCGTGGAACCGGACAGAGCACAGGTGGAAACGGTTCCCAGATGGCTTCCGCAGCCAAAGGCCGTGCGGGCAAGGTAGATATTGAAGAAGGCTTAGAAGACGATTTCCCACCTGAGGAGGATTTACCGTTTTGAGCACCAAGAAGATGTCCAATCGTGCAAACCCTAAGGGCGACCGCCAGGATCGCGAGCGCGGTGTGCGCCGTGGCCGCAAACCCAAAGTGGCTGCCGCCGTTGGGGCTTTCGACCTTACCGATTTCAAGAATGTAGAGGTTCTGCGGCGCTTTTTGTCCGAGACCGGGAAAATTCTGCCCCGCCGTCGTACCGGACTTAACGCCCAGGAACAGCGTAAACTGGCGCGTACCATCAAGCGCGCGCGCATGCTGGGTTTGCTGCCCTTTACCGAAAAGCTGGTACGGAAATAGGGAGAGTGGAAGATGAAAGTGATTCTGCTTGAACCTATGGAAAACCTCGGCGACGTGGGGGCAGTGGTCAACGTGAAGCCAGGGTACGCCCGCAACTATCTGCTACCGCGGGGCCTTGCCACCCTGGCCACCGAGAGCAACCTCAAGACCCTGGAGGCCAAAATCCGCGCCCAGGCCAAAAAAGCTGCCGAGCGCAAGGCCGAGGCCGAACGCCTCAAGGAGCTCCTCGAGCCCATTACCCTGGTGCTCAAGGTGAAGGCCGGCGACCAGAAGATCTACGGCTCGGTGACCAGCCGCGAGATTGCCGCTGCTCTGGAAGCCCAGCACCAGATCACCATTGACCCCAAGAAGCTGGCCCTGGAAAAGCCCATTAAAGACCTGGGCGATTACGCCCTGGCCTACAAGCCCCACCCCGAGGTGCCCATGACCCTGAAGGTCTCGGTGGTGGCCGACAAGGCATAACCGCTCGAGGTACTCGCGATGCCGCCCAATTGGGCGGCGTTTTTTCTATATGGGCAATCGCGCGGCCAAAACCGCCCTGGCTCGCTCGGCCAGGGGTGCTGTGAGGATCCAGCGAAGCCGGGCGGTCTCGGGGGCTTTGTCGTACCAGAGGTGAAATACATCGGCTAGGGTAGGGAAGGCCGTGGGGGCTGCAATTTTTTGAACGGGGTCGCCCTGCTGCACCCGGCCCGCCTCCAGTACCCTGGCATAGAAACCAGGCCGCGCGGCCTGGCGGAACTTCTTTACAAACTCCAGGTCGTTCATGCGCGCGGCCAGGGTCGAGCAGGGGATGCGGGGGGCGGTGACCTCGAGCAGAACCTCACCCACCCTAAAGCGGTCGCCAATGCGCACGGGCTCTTCGCCGAAGCTTGAAAAGGTCAGGTTTTCGCCAAACGTACCGGGCAGCAAGGCCTCGCCCAACTGTTCCATCCACCAGTCGTAATCCTGGGCGTTGTAGACATACACCGCCTGGTCGGGGCCGCCGTGGTGCTCCTGGTCGGCGACGTGGTCGCCCACCAGCCCCAGAGTGGAAATTTGAGCGGCTTCAACCGGGTTTTTGTAGATGCCGGTGGTGGTGGGGCGGGGGCCGATTTGCAGGGGCTCTGGGCGGCCCAGGTTGATGGAAACGAGGCGCATAATCCACACTTTACAAGCTGTACACACCCCTAGCGGTAAAGGCCACTGTCTACCATTCCTTTAGGACACGATTGCATCAGCCTCGATCTCCACCAGCATCTCGGGTTCGACCAGCCGGCTGGCCTCGAGCATGGTTGAGGCTGGGCGGATGTGGACAAAAAACTCCCCGTGGGCCCGGCCTATCTCCTTCCAGTTGCGCTCGATATTGACCACATAAATGCGGGTGCGAACCACGTGCTCGAGGCTGGCTCCGGCCCTTTTAAGGGCAGCCTCGATATTACGCAAAATCTGTACGGTCTGGATGTAGGGGTCATCCTGTCCGCTGGCATCGGTGGCGGTGGTTCCGGCTACGTGAATGTACGACCCTACCCGCACCGCTCGGCTATAACCCACCACCAGCTCGTAGGGCGCCCGCAATGTTGACTCGCATGATCCCAGTGTAGCGTGGTTAGGGTTTGCTGCGCAGTTGGCGCAACCACGCCAGCGCCAGCCCCCGCCAGGCCAGCAGCAACACCAGGGTGGCTCCCAGCGCAACCGCCCAGAAGATCAGGTAGCCCAGGTCGAACGGCTTTTGCAGCACCATAAAGCGCAGCCAGACCCCGGCGCTTACGGCAATGGCCCAGGTGTAGAGCAGGTTTTGCCAGGAGGGCCGGGTGTAGGTGCGCAAAAACGGCGAAACCAGCCACCAGACCAGCAGGATGGGCAGGGCGTTGCGGATGATTCCGGCCAGACTGAGGGGCTCGCCGTGGGTTTGCAGGCCAATAACGGCAAACAGCACGATGCACAAAGCATCGCCCCAGGCCAGGGTTTGGCTTATGCGGCGGTCAGGGCGTACCATAGGCGGCTACTCGGCCTGGGTGGCCTCGAAAAAGACCTTTTCGGCCCGGTAGGAGCTGCGCACCAGGGGGCCGCTGAACACTTCCATGAAGCCTTCCTCGAGGCCCCAGTCGCGGTACATGGCGAACTCTGCCGGGGTTACGTAGCGCTCGACCGGCAGGTGGTGCTGGGTGGGGCGCAGGTACTGCCCGAAGGTGACGATATCCACCCCCACGGCCCGCAGGTCGCGCATGGCCTGGCGGATTTCCTCGTCGGTTTCGCCCAGGCCCAGCATCAGGCTGGACTTGGTGAGCACCTCGGGGCGCACTTTTTTGGCGTGCTCGAGCACCCTTAAGGTCTGGTCGTAACCGGCGCGGGGGTCGCGCACCCGGGGGGTCAGGCGGCGGACGGTCTCGAGGTTGTTGGCGAACACGTCCTGGCCGCCTTGCAAAACGGTCTCCACATCTGCCAGGTTGCCCTGGAAGTCGGGGGTCAGGGTCTCGACCTTGACCGAGGGGTCGAGCCGCTTGATCTGCCGCACCACCTCGGCGAAGTGGGCGGCCCCGCCGTCGGGCAGGTCGTCGCGGTCTACCGAGGTCAGCACCACGTACTTGAGGCCCATCTCGGCCACGGCCTGGGCCACGTGCAGGGGTTCCAGGGGGTCTACCCAGCCCCTGGGGTTGCCGGTGTCCACCGCGCAGAACTTGCAGGCTCGTGTACACACGCTGCCCAGCACCATGATGGTCATAGTGCCGTGGCCCCAGCACTCGCCGATGTTGGGGCATAGGGCCTCCTGGCAGACCGTGTTGAGCCGTAGCCGCTTGGTCATCTCCTTGAGGCGCTGGTAGTTGGGGCCGGTGGGCACGGTGGCCCGTAGCCAGGAAGGTTTGTTGCGGTCTACGGGCTCGGGGCGTTCCTGGGCGATGCCGCCCGGGATCACCTTGAGCTCGATCAGGCCGCCGTGCTGGAAGTCCTCGAGTTGAACGGTTTTGAATTTGCTCATGCCAGTTCCTTGGAGGGTAGAGGGGCTTGGTCGAAGATCGGGAACTGCTGCTCAAAAGCCTGCACCACCCGTTCCATCACCCCGTCCATGCTAACCGCGTGGCCCAGGATTTTCTGAAGCGAGGTCACGCCCTTGTCCTTGAGACCGCAGGGCACAATCAGGTTGAAGTCGTCCAGGTTGGTGTTAACGTTCAGGGCAAAGCCGTGCAAAGCTACGTCCTGCTTGACGGCCACCCCGAACGCACAGAGCTTTTCTTCCAGGTCGGGCCAGCCGGCCACGGGCGCGGCCCTGCGCACCCAGACCCCGGCATAGCCCGGCGTGGCGTAGGTCTCGATGCCGTAGCTCTTGGCTACCGTCATAATCACCGCCTCGAGCTGCCGCAAAAACCCCCGCACCTGCCGCCCCACCGGAAAGATGGGGTAGCCCACCAACTGGCCGGGGCCGTGGTAGGTGACATCGCCGCCCCGCTCGATGCTAAAGAGCTCGATGCCCTGGGCCCGGTACTGGGCCTCGCTCAGGAGCAGGTTCTCGGGTTTGGCGGCCCGGCCCAGGGTGATGGTGCGGGGGTGCTCCAACAGCAGCAGGGTGGGCCGGCGCAACCCCGCCACCACCTCGGCGTGCACTTTTTTTTGGTATTCCCAGGCTTCTGCGTAGGGGACGAGCCCCAGTTTTTCCACCTCGAAGGCGGCGCTCATACCCTTCAAGCATACTCCTGACCGGCTTCCCGCATAGGAACGAAGTTACAGACGGGCCTTCAGGGCCTGGAAGGCCTCTTCATATTCGAACTGATTGAGGCCCCGGCCAATCACCACCAGCCTCGAGCGGGCTTGCAGCGGCTCCTGGGAGAGCTCGAGGCTGAAAATCTCCCGCACCGACTGGAATAGCACCTGCTTGTCGAAGCCTTTGACGCTCAGAAAACCCTTGGCGCGGAAAACCGCGTCGGGCCGGGAGATCAGGTACTGGTCAATAAACTCGTTGACCTTGGGGCGCTCGAGCAGGCCCTCGGTGCTGAGGGTAAAACTCTGCAGGTTGGGCGTGTGCAGGTGCTGGTAGTTCTGGGGCCGCCAGTCCAGGCTAAAAGCGCGCAGATGCAGTAGGTCATGGGGGTTGACCCGCGACTGGGCGGTGCGGAAGACCTGGGCCAGGGGGTTGATTTTGCGAATCAAAGCCTCGGCCTCGTCTACCTGTTCTGGGCTGGCCAGGTCGGTTTTGTTGAGCACGATGACACTGGCATAAGCAAGCTGCACCGCGCCTTCGGGGCCGTCGCGCAGGGTTTGCTCGAGGTTGCGGGCATCGGCTACACCAATGATGCTGTCGAGTTCGAACCTGGTACGCGCAAACGGATCCAACACGGTCTGGGCCACCGGCACCGGGTCGGCCAGGCCCGAGAGCTCGATGAGGATGTAATCGGGCTTGTCCTTGCGCGAGATGAGCTTGAACAAGGCCGAGACCAAGTCCTCACGCCCCACACAGCATAAACAGCCATTGGATAGCTCGGCGATGCCGTCGGTGTCTACGTTCTCAATCAGCGAGCCGTCGATGCCGGTTTCGCCGAACTCATTGACGATGATGCCAAACTTTTGGGCTCCGCTCGCCACCAGATGGTTGACCAGGGTGGTTTTGCCTGCGCCCAGAAACCCTCCGATAACGCCTACGGGAATGCGCTTTTGAAACTGGGCCATGGGCCCTACGATACCCCAGGCATTGCCGTTATGGGAAACCGGCTTTACATTTAGACTGGCGTGTGGCCGGGCCTGCTGGCCGCTGAGCGGTGCAGCGGGTGAGAAGCCCCGGCGTATGAGAACAAGCCTAGGTGCATATGACCAGAGTTTTGGTGACCGGTGCGCTGGGTCAGGTGGGTTCCGAACTGATTCCGGCTTTGCGTGGTTTGTACGGAAGCGAAGAAGTCTTGGCGACCGATATTCGGCGGGCGCCCCCAGGGCATCCTGCGCTGGAGGGGCCTTATGAACAGCTAGACTGCACCAACGGGCCGGCCTTGCTGGAGTTTTTCGTTCGTCATCGTGTGGGTGTGGTCTATCACCTAGCGGCCATCCTTTCGGCACGGGCTGAGGCCGAGCCCCAGTTGGCCTGGCAGGTCAACATCGAGGGCCTACACAACGTGCTGGAGGCGGCGCGGCAGGTTGGGGCTCAGGTATTTGTCCCCAGCTCCATCGCGGCTTTTGGCCCCAGCACACCGCGCGACCCCACCCCCCAGGACACCCTTCAACGTCCCAACACCCTTTACGGCGTGACCAAGGTGGCTGGTGAGCTGCTGTGCGACTACTATGCCCATCGCTTTGGCCTGGATGTGCGGGGCTTGCGGTACCCTGGCTTGATCTCGTACACCGCACCGCCGGGTGGGGGTACCACCGACTATGCGGTGGAGATTTTTCACCACGCCCTGCGGTACGACCGGTACACCTGCTTTTTGGCACCGGATACCCGGCTGCCCATGATGTACATGCCGGATGCCATCCGGGCCACCCTCGAGCTCATGCAGGCCGATCCGGCCCGGCTGCGGCATCGCAACGCCTTTAACCTAACGGCCTTTAGCTGCACCCCCGCCGAGCTGGCGGCCGAAATTCAGAAGCACCGGCCCGGCTTCAAGATGCACTACGAAGTCGACCCACTGCGGCAGGCCATTGCAGACTCCTGGCCGCGCACGCTGGATGATAGCGCGGCCAGGGAGGAATGGGGCTGGCGGCCCCAGTACGACCTGGCGGCCATGACCAAAGACATGCTAGAAAAACTGGCCGAACGCGCCTTGAAGGAGGCTTAGAAATGGCATTGAACCGCTTGAATGACGTTTTGCGCCAGAGCGTAGGGGCGCTGGAACAGGAAGGTCGCAGGAAGGGGGCTGAGGCTGTGGTGGTGGGGGTGCTGCCCCCAGAGGGCGAGCGCGGGCCGCGCTATTTGCTGGCAGGCTATGGTGATAAGCCCTTTATTCGCATGAACTCCAACAGTTACCTGGGCCTGTCCCGCCACCCCAGCCTCAAACAGGCCGAAGAAGAGGCCATCGAGCGCTTTGGCGTTGGGCCCGGGGCGGTGCGTTTTATCAGTGGAACCTACGCGCCCCACGTGGAACTCGAGCGCAGCCTCGCCGCTTTTCATGGGCGCGAGGCGGCCATGATTTTTTCCTCGGCCTATGCCACGGTTTTGAGTGTGGTGGTGCCCCTCACCACCGACCAAACCGTCCTCATTAGCGACGAGCTAAACCACAACTGCATTATCAATGCGGTGCGGCTGGCCCGACCGTTGGAGAAGTTAATTTACAAACACCTCGACCTTGAGAGCCTCGAGCAGGCCCTGCAAAAAGCCGCAGCCATGGGGGCCCGGCGGGTGCTGGTTATATCCGATGGCGTGTTCAGTATGCGGGGGTCGCACGCCCCTCTGGCAGAAATTGCACAGCTTGTGAACCACTATGACCCCCAGTTTGCCGAAAACGCGATCCTGGTGGTGGACGACTCGCACGGGGTGGGGGCCTTTGGCGCTACGGGTCGCGGCACCGAGGAGTACACTGGGGCGCAGGCAGACATCCTGATTGGAACCCTGGGCAAGGCTTTTGGAGTGAACGGTGGTTACGTGGTGGGCTCGAGCGACCTCATTACCTATTTGCGCGAAACCGCCCCCATGTACATTTACTCCAATCCCATCACGCCAGGCGAGGCTGCTGCTGCCCTGGCTGCTTTGAACCTACTCCAGACCGAGGAAGGCCAGCAGCGCCTGCAACACCTTACGGCCATGACAGAGCGTTTTCGCCAGGGGTTGAGGGCGCTGGGCTACGCGTCTTTTGCGGGGGTTCATCCGGTGGTTCCGCTGGTGCTGGGTGAGGCAAGTCAAACCAACCGTATGGCTGCCTTCTTGCGTGAGCAAGGCGTTTTGGCAACGGCCATCGTGTACCCAGTGGTGCCCAAGGGGGAGGCCTCCATACGCTTCCAGATTTCCGCCGAACACACCCGGGCCGATGTGGATGAAGTGTTAGGGATTTTGCAGGCGGCTAGGTAAGGTGGCCCGCGTGCACCCGGTGAAGCCCGGGCTATACTGGGGGGGCAGATGGACTATGTGCTGATCAGCCGAAAAGGCTGCCACCTCTGTGAGGAGGCCGAGCTGCTCCTGCAAGCCCAGGGTGTGTCGTACACGCTACAGGATGTAGATGCCGACGAGCGCCTCAAAAAGCTGTATACCTTCCGGGTTCCGGTACTCCTGTGGAGGGGGCGGGTGGTGCTCGAGGGCAAGTTTACCCTCGAGCGCCTATCCAAGAAACTATCTTTGTAGCCGGAGGCTTTTGAATGGATCCAATCCTAATCGAGATCGGTTCGCTACAGATACGCTGGTACGGTCTGTTTTTGGTACTGGCGATCTTTGCATCCTTCGAAATTGCCAAGCGCATCCTGAAGCAATGGGGCTACAACCCCGAGCAATTCGAGCAAATTGCCTTCTGGGCTGTGATTTGGGGGGTTGTCGGGGCCCGGGTGGGCTATGTGATCACCAGCCCGGGGGAATTTAGCGGCAACCCGGCTGCGGCCCTGTACATATGGCAGGGCGGCCTTTCCTTTCATGGGGCCATCATCGGCGGCCTGATTCCCTTTGTCTACCACTACCACCGCAATAAAATACCCATCTGGGCTTACCTTGATGCGGTGGTGCCCGGTGTAGCGCTGGGCATTATGGCAGGCCGGCTGGGCAACATAATGAACGGCTCGGATACCGTGGGGCGCCTGACCAACTGGCCCATCGGGTTCACCTGGCCTGCCTCGGCCAGCGGTTTCCCGGGGGTTTGTCCGGGCATCCAGGATATCAGCGAGGTGGTGCGCTGCGCTCCCGAGACGCTCGTGCGGGGCCCGGTTCACTTCACCCAGTTGTATGGGGTTTTGATTGGCCTGGCTTTGCTGCTGCTTTCGCTTTACTGGCTGCGGCAGAACCGGGCCTACGGCTACGTATTTTGGCAGTTTGTCTTGTGGTACAGCGTGTTGCGCTCGGTTTTCGAGGAAACCTTCCGCCTTAATCCGCTGTGGGTCAAGGTGTACCTCAACGAGCAGGCTGGTATCGGCTTTTTCACCGCAACGCAGATCATCTCCATCCCGCTCATTGCACTCTCCATCTATTTCCTCACGCGCTGGAAGGGGCCGCGCGAGCAGCCGGCGCCTTCGCCTATGCTGAGCGGGTCTGCTGAAAGCAAAAAAATCAAGCGATGAACCGCCCTGCGGGTTACAACCAGCCCTCGAGCCCCCTTTTTGGGAATACAATCAGAAGGATATGGCGCATGCTGTGGTAATTCTCGCAGCGGGTCTGGGAACCCGCATGAAATCGAGGCTACCCAAGGTCTTGCACCCCTTGCTGGGCAAGCCCCTGGTGGGCTACTGCATCGACACGGCGTTTGCCAGTGGGGCCGAGAAAGTGGTGGTGGTGATTGGACACGGGGCCGAACAGGTACGACAGACCTTTGCGGGGTACCCCAACCTGAGCTTTGTAGTGCAGGAGCAGCAACTGGGCACCGCCCATGCCCTGGCCCAGGCCCAGCCGGTTTTGGCGGATTTCCAGGGCCCTATTGTGGTCACCCAGGGCGATACCCCCCTCACCCGGGTCGAGACCCTCACCGGCCTGGTGGACACCATGCAAAAGGAGCGGGCCGGAATGGCCCTGCTGACCATGCGGCTCGAGGATCCCACCGGCTATGGCCGGATCCTGCGCGATGAGCAGGGCCAAATTCTGGGCAATGTGGAACAAAAAGACGCCACCCCAGCCGAGCTGGCAATCCGGGAGATTAACCCCGGGGTGTACTGCTTTGATGGCAGCCTTTGGGAAAAGCTGAAGCTGGTGGATAACCGCAACGCGGCGGGAGAGTACTACCTGCCCGATCTAATCCGCATCTACCGCGAGGCCGGGCAAAAAATCGCCTCCATCGAGTCGAAAGACACGGGCGAACTGCTCGGGGTGAACTCTCGAGCTCAACTGGCCCAGGTGGAGCGGGTGTTGCTCGAGCGCTTACGGTCGCACTGGATGACGCAGGGGGTGCGGATGATCCAGCCCGAGACCATCTACATCGAACCCAGTGTAGAACTGGCCCCCGATGTCACCCTGTGGCCGGGGGTGATTCTGCGGGGCAGTACCCGCCTGGGCGAAGGGGTGGAGGTAGGGGCCTATGCGGTGCTGATCGATACCGTGGTTGAGGCCGGGGGGAAGATCAAGTCGCATACGGTCTGTGAAGAAGCTTATGTCTCGAGCGGGGCCGATGCCGGGCCGTTTGCGCGCTTGCGGCCCAAAGCCCATCTGGAGCCCGGTGCCCACGTGGGCAATTTCGTAGAACTCAAGAATGCCCGACTGGGCAGGGGAGCCAAGGCCGGCCACCTCGCCTACCTGGGTGATGCCGAGGTGGGGGAGGAGTCCAATATCGGGGCTGGGGTGATCACGGCCAACTACGATGGTCAACGCAAGCACAAGACCATCATTGGGAAACGGGTGTTCGTGGGTTCGAATAGCGTTCTGATCGCGCCGATCACGCTAGAAGATGATGCTTTTGTAGCGGGTGGCAGCGGCATTAACCAGGATGTACCCGCGGGGGCGCTGGCTATTGCCCGTGAACGTCAGCGCAACATTGAGGGCTATGTGAAACGCAAGCGGGGGGAGACCCAGTAACCGCTTTCTTCTGCTGCAAAGAAAGTGTGGTTCTGCAACGATATGGCCCTGGCTACGGCTCAAAGGCCCGGGTGGGAACCAGTTGCACATAGGCCACGGCCCGGGCCAGCGTGGAAAAACCAAGCAACAGCAGGTACATGCTGGTTTGCAGGGGTATCCAGGTGGAAAGGGTCGAGACCAGTATCAGCGACTCCAGGATGGCGATCAGCCACAGGTGGTTGAGCAATCCACCCTGCTGCATCAGATCCCAGCCTTTGCGCATGGCGCTGGGCCAGGTCTGGTCGTCGTCTACCATAATCTGGAAGGTGTAAAACCACAGCAGGTTGATGGCCGCAAGCCCAAGGTAGCTCAGCAGGGAGGCCAGCCAGGGGTTGGGCACAGAGGTGGGAAGGCCCACAATAAACGCGGCCAGTGCGCTGGCTACAAACACCACACCGGCCACGATGTTATGCCCGGTTGTGTGTCCCCAAAGGGCCTCGGGGTTCCACTCACCGGTGCGGGCATAGCGAACCAGGACGGTATAGATCCCCACCTGCATCGGTCCGGCAAGAAAACCAAGGGTAAAGATACTCACCAGCAGGGCTTGTACCAGTAGCCAGACAATACCGACGGGATGCCGCGCCAACAACCCAAAGCTGTGGCTAAGAACCTTGGCAATATCCAGCACCGATTACCTCAGAGATTGACCCCACCGTTTGCTGAAAGCGCTCTGGCCCATTACTCCCACTTAAGCTCACTTTTGTGCACGGTTACTGTGCTGCCCTCTTCGGTAAGCAGATCCACAGTTCCGGCCAGCGGGTTTAGCTTGGCTACCTTGCCGCAGGTGCCCTGGAGGCTGCAGGCTTTGCTGTTTTTGCGGGGTAGCTCGGCCAGGAGTTCTTGGTACTGTTGGTGTTCGTACTGCAAACAGCACAGCAAGCGCCCACAAGGGCCCGAGATTTTCTCGGGCGAGAGCGGTAGCTGCTGGTCTCGAGCCATCTTAATGGAAACCTGGGCGAAGTCCTGGAGCCATTTTGAGCAACACGACTCCATGCCGCAGGCCCCCAGGGTGCCAAGATAGGCGGTCTGGTCGCGGGGGCCCAGGGCCACGAACTCCACTCGAGCCCCGGCCAGCCTGTTCAGCTCGCTCACCCAGCGTCGCAGGTCGATGCGCTGTTCAGCGGAGTATTGCACAGAAATATGATTGCCGTCCAGGGTAAACTCGCAGCCCAGCACCTTGGCCCGCACGCCCTCCCGGCGCAAACGGGCCTTGAGCCACCAATAGATCTCCTCAGCGCGGTTTTTGAGCTTACTGTGCTGATCCAGATCCGCCGGGGTGGCGATGCGCACAATCTCGCCCACGGCATGCCCCAGGCGCGGCTCGGTTCGCACTTTGGCCAGCTCCAGCCCGCGCGGGGTTTTGACCACCACCCAGCTATCCACGGGTGGGGCCTGGCTACCGAATCGGTAATCGTAGATTTTGGGGCTGTGCGCAAATCGCACGCCTACGCATTCCATTTCAAACCTCCCGAACAGAGATCTACCCTACAGGATTAAGCCCGGGCGGGCTGCTGCCCTTGCTTCAGATGGCCGAAGCTCCCAGCCTGTCCCTAGCCTAAGGCAAGGTATGTCTACAAATCTAGAGTTGGGATAGCTTAAGGGCCAGCCAGGTTTGAACCAGATCCTCGCTAACATAAGCAGAGTGCGCGTCCTGTGCACGGGCAAGGGCCTCGAGCGCGGCTTTGTAGGCTGGGCTTTCTACCGCAAAGTGTGCCTGTAGCCGTTGGCCCAGGTAGGGCAGGGCCCCTTCCACCTCGCTGAGCAGCTTTAGCGCCTCTAAGGTCTGGGCGGGGCCGGCCTGCAATGCTTCCAGCAGGCCCTGGGTGCGGCTGACCAGGCGGTTGAACTCGGCGGGATGTTCCAGGGCCCAGCGCACCCGGCCGGGCGCGCCCTGTGCATAGGCCAGCACCTCGGGGTCGGTGGTCAGTTGTTGCAGCAGGGCTTCGGGTACCGGCGCGAAGCCGACCTCGAGGCTCCGGCTCACCAGGGTGGGTAGCACCAGCTCGCGGCTGGGCGCAATCAGAATGATGCGGGCGAAGGAGGGGGGTTCTTCCAGAACCTTCAACAGGGCATTGGCGGCGGCTTCCCCCAGAAAATGCGCCCCGTCCACCACTGCGACCTTGGTTTTGAAGCGAGGGTAGGTGGTGATCCAGTCCAGCAGATTCGGCTCCTCGGATTCGCGGGGAGCGATTTGCTCGAGGCGGATTTGCGGCAGGCGGGCCTTTCGACCGGTTTTGGTCTCGTGCTCCGGAGCGATTTCTAGGTAGTCTGGGTGGGCTTCCAGCCGACAGGAGGCACAATTACCGCAAGGCGGAAACCCCACCTCGCAGTTGAGGCCGGCTGTAAACCAGCGGGCCACCAGTCGGCGCCCCACCCCCTCAGGGCCGGTGAACAGGAAGGTTTGCGCCTTAATTTTGGGTAAAAGCTCGAGAATACGCTGATGTCCGAGTATGTTCATACCGATCTCTGAGAAGCGCAAATTGAGCCCGGGCCGCTTTTATGGCTACTTACCCAGCACCAGCCGCTCGTAGAGCCACATAGGGAACTGCTCATGATGCAAGCGGGCCAGCACGTGCTCGAGGTTGTATTTGGCCCGGTAAAACTCTACTGTGTCCTCCTCGGAGTCCCAGATTGCGTAAGCAGCCCCCACCACCCCGTCGCGGGGCTGGCCGGTGGAGCCCGGATTGATAATGGCTCGAGCCCTGGGTGCAACAATCAGCTCGCCGCCGTTGGCATAGCGGTTGTAGCGCACCAATCGGCCCTGAGGGCTCCCTTCGGAACTGCCTGGGGTATTTCGCGGGGAGGCCTCCAGGGTTAGGTAGCTGCCGGCCAGGTGGGTGTGTCCGTGAAAAATCCAACGGTTCTTCACTTTATCAAACACCTCTCGGGCCTGCTCAATTTCTTCCAGATAAGCCAGGGGGTCGAGGGGGCTGCCGTGCACCAGGAGGGCCCCTTCAACCTCGGTGGTCCAGGGCAGGCTGGATAGATAGGCCCGGTTCTCAGGGCTGATCCGCTCGGCTTGCCAGGACAAAATTTCCAGCACCGGGCCATCGATTTGCATGGATTTAATTTCCAGCAGCCAGATGTCGTGGTTGCCCATCACGCCCCGGGCGTTTACCGAGCGTAGCCAGTCCAAGACTCGGTTGGCATCGGGGTAATAGCCTACGGCATCGCCTAGGAAGAGCACCTGGTCGTAGCCCCTGGCTTCTTTCAGTACCGCCTCGAGGGCAGGCCAATTGCCATGCAAGTCGGAAACGATTAGGTAGCGCACACTTTCCTTATCATACCCAGCTCACCTGGATAAGTCTTGTTAATGGATACGGGGAAGCCCGCGCACCACGGGCCCCTAAGGCCGAGGCCGGTGGCGATGTGGGGAGTTTGTGGGTATCCTGCAGTTGTGCAGACTGTGGCTTCAGACGCCGACTGGCTGGAGACTTTACTGGCCGAGCGCACCCACACCTTTATAGACGAGTTCGGCAGTTTCTATGCCTGGCTCGAGGGCTCTTTTGGCGGTGGCACCTTGCTGCTATGGATGCAGCGCTCCATGTTGGCGGGCGTGCTGCCACAACTGCCCCGGCAGTTCAAGGGTCGAATGGTTCTGGGTCTGGATGCTTCCGAAGGTCACGCGGTGCCTTTTGCCAGGGCCCTGCACTGGGCCAACCCCCGCTGGGCGCTGGTGGTGTGTTCTGGTGAAGGGCTGGGCCTGGCCTACCCTGGGCGCAAAGAGGTGGCCGAGGGGGAATGGGTGTCCTGGGATGACCCCCGTGAGGCTCGACAGCTCGAGGTGGTGCTCAGGCCGGAGTTTAGCTACCTCGAGCCCAGGGCCTATGCCCCCTGGCAGGCCCCCCCTCCGGCTGCGCTGCCCACCTTTGCAGGCCCCCCGGTTGGTGCGGTGGGCTGGGAGCGGGGTATACCCACGTACGGCCTGGGTTTGGTAGGCTTAGATAGGAGTTTGCAGTCCCTACTGGAAGCCTGGCGTTTGTGCTAACCGGTAGAGGGTATAGGAGGAAAAAAAGTGCAGTTTGCCATCCTGTTCACCATCGGTTCGATTCTGGTCACCTGGCTCTTGTACCTGGCTTTGCGCCCCCGCACCCTCGAGGTCGAAAGCGAAGGCGCCGACCTGCGCTACGTTGCGATGGCTTTGCTGCTGATTATCCTCACGGCAGCCACGGTGGCCTCGATGCTGATACTGGGTAAGCTGGGTAGCGTTAATATCAGCTTCTAGCGGGCTGTACCCTGCGAGGCGCGTTTAAGTGCGGTCTGTTTGCCTGGGTGTTCGGGCAAAGACCGCGCGTAATTTTTAGCGGCGGGTGAACCGCGGTGCGGTGCTTTGCCTACTGGTGCGTGTTTTAGCTCAGGTACAGGGTGACCACCGCACCGTACATGCCCAGGCTGCCCAGCAACACAAACACGTGCCAGATGCCATGAAAACCCACCAGCCGGGGCAGCGGGTTGGGCCACTTGGCGGCGTAGACCACCGCCCCCAGGCTATAGGCCACCCCACCTGCAATCAGGAAGGCCAGGGCCCAGGGGTTGAGGGCCAGCTTGGGCAGGAAAAAGACAGAGAGCCAGCCCATGCCCAGGTAGGTGGCGGTGTAGAGCCAGCGCGGGGCTTTGAGGGTGATTAGCTTGAGGCCCACGCCCAGCACCGCCAGCGCCCAGACCAACCCCAGCGCCCAGGGCCGCCAACTGGGTTCGAGTGCTTGCAACAACACTGGGGTGTAGGTTCCGGCAATAAAGAGAAAAATGGCCGCGTGGTCGAGCTTGCGCAGCCACAGCAAGGCCCGCTCTGAGACCCGTAAAGCGTGATACAGGGCCGAGGAGGTGTACATCAGGATCATGGTCAGGCCGAATACCAGCGCGCCGGCGATTTTGGCCGGGTTGCCCTGGGTGAAGAACAGCAACACAACTGTGCCGATCAGGCCCAGCACCACCCCAACCGCGTGGGAATAGGTATTAAAAGGCTCACGAACAGCCAGGCGGGGTATAGGATGGGTATTTTTCATAGTCTTGGGGCAATGCCTGAAGAGCAGTGTAGCACCCAGACGATGAGATGTGTGCGCAAAGCCTGGGGCCTGGCAGAATTGGGCTTACATTAAAGCTGCAGAGGCTTTGTTACCCTAAGCCCCAGATGATCCATCTGAGCCGGGTGGTGCTGGGGGTTGTGCTGGTTGTGGCCGGGGCCTATTGGACGGTCACGCGCCTGGAGCCATCCACTGAGCTGGATGAGGCCAGCCGCCGAATTCGCCTGCCGCCGGGTTTTGCTATTCGGATTTTTGCCGAGGGCCTCGAGGGCGCCCCCCGCATGATGAGCGTGGGGCCGGATGGACAGCTCTATGCGAGCTTGATGTACGGGGGGCAGGTGGTGCGGCTACCTGATCTGAACCGCGATGGCCGGGCCGACCGGGTGGAGGTGGTGACGGGGGGCCTGGAACTGCCGCACGGCCTCGAGTGGCACCGGGGCTGGCTGTATGTGGCTGTAAGTACGGCGGTGATTCGATTGCGGCCGGGGCGAAGCGGTTGGGAACGGGAAACCGTCATCACGGACATCCCCGGCCCCTCGGGGCATTTCACCCGCACGCTGCATTTTGGGCCGGATGGCAGGCTCTATGTTTCGGTGGGCTCCGAGACCAACTTTGGCCCCGAGCGCGACCCCCGCCGCGCGGCCATCCTGCGTTTTAACCCCGATGGTAGTCTGCCTGAAGATAACCCCTTTGCAGGCGACCCCGATCCCCGCCGCCGGGTGATCTGGGCAGAGGGCCTCAAGAACAGCGTGGACTTTACCTGGACACCCCGGGGCGAACTCTGGGCCACCCACAACGGCACCGATCACCTGGGCGACGACCTCCCCCCGGAAGAGGTGATTGTGGCAGTACAACCCGGAGGTTTTCACGGCTGGCCCTACTGCTACACGCCGGGCTTGGGTCTGAACCTGAAGGCCGAACGCAGCGAGGTGCCTGACTCCCGCACCCAGGGTTTCGACTGCCGAAAAGCCGTTCCGGCCCTCTTCACCGCCCCGGCCCATTCGGCCCCCCTGGGCATGACCTGGGCCCGGAACAGCCATTTCCCACCGGCCTACCGCGATAGCCTCTATGTCGCCTACCACGGCTCGTTGGGCGTGCAAGACCCGGCCAAGTACCGCGACTGCAAGGTTGAGCGCTTCGTGATACAAAACGGCCTGCCGGTGCGCTCGGAAACGTTTGCCACCGGTTGGCGACTGCCCGGGCAGATGTGCCGCGAGGCCTGGGGCCGCCCGGTGGGGCTGGTGATAGGGGCTGATGGTGCAATGTATGTCTCGGATGCCCAGGGGGGGCGCATCTACCGCATCTGGTATAAGGGGCAGGTGGAAAGCCCCTGATCATGCAAACTGGCTGGCAGCTTCTGATGCTGGGGTTAGCCCAGCTTTTGCCTTACCAGCTCCTGCACCCGTTGCGGGTTGGCCTGCCCCTGGGTTTCGCGCATGACCTGGCCCACAAAGAAGCCCAGCAGACCGGTTTTGCCGGCGCGGTAGGCCGCTACTTTCTCGGGGTGCTCGGCCAGGATGCGGTCTACGATGGGCTCGAGGGCCCCTGCGTCGCTGACCTGCTTCAAGCCCTTCTTGCGCACGATTTCTGCGGGATCCTGGCCGGTTTGCAGGGCCTCAGCCAGCGCGTCTTTGGCGATGCGGGTGTTGATCTCCCCGGCCTCCAGAAGCCGCACCAGCCCAGCCAGCCCGGCGGGCGTAATTTTGACTTCGCCGGAGCGGAGGGCGGCGCCCAGGTCGTTGACAACCCAGTTGGCGAGCAGGGCCATGGGGGCTTTTTGTGCGGCCTGCATAAGAAACTCGGCCAGCCGGGGTTCGCGGGCCAGCACCCGGGCCTCGGCTTCGTGGACGCCCTGGGCTAAAAAGTGCTCGAGCTGGGCCTGCTGCTCGGGGGTGAGCGGGGGTTCGGACGGGGCCCCCTGGGTTTTGCGCGGGCCTTCGGTAGTTTTAGCTTTGGGAGCAGCGCGGCGGGCCTCCAGCTCGCTTTCCTGTGCGGTGCGGGCCCAGGTGTCCTTGAGCGTGACGATGCGGTTGAAGACCAGCGCCCCGGGCCGGGAGTCGAGGGGGTCTTGCCAGAAGTAGCCGTTGCGCTCGAGCTGGTAGCGGGTTTCCTTGGGGTCAGCCAGCACGCTGGGCTCGATGTAGCCCTGCACGACCTCGAGGCTCTTGGGATTCACAAAGCGCAGGAAGTCCTGGTCTTCGGGGGCCTCCTCATCCTCCAGCTCCCTGGCCTCGGCCTCGGGGTGGGGTACGGTAAAAAGCCGGTCATAAAGGCGAAACTCGGCGGGCACGGCCTCGCTGGCGCTCACCCAGTGAATCACCCCGGCGGCCCGGGCCTCCTCGGGCAGCAGGGTGCAGTGGAGCTCGGTCACCCGGCCCTGGGCGTCGGTTTGGTAGCCATCGCAGCGGATCACCCCGGCCATTTTCAGGCGCACGGTGCCGCCCGGGGTCAGCCGCTTGAAGCCTTTGGGTGGGTTCAGGGCGAAGTCGTCCTGCTCGATGTAGAGTTCGCGGGTAAGGGTCACCGGGCGCACCGCCTGCTCGGGCTTTACCCGCCGCCCATCGGGCAGGGGCACCAGGCCGTCGGGGGACTCCCGGATTACGTCGTGGGGCCAGTAGGGGAGGGTCACGGTTCGGGGTTCGCTGAGGTTGGTGAGCACCACCTTGAGGGGCCGCAGCACCGCCATCACCCGGGGGGCGACTGTGTTCAGGTCGTCGCGGATGGCCCCTTCCAGCAGGGCGATGTCCACCGTGCGGTTGGTGCGCGAGATGCCGACCTGGCCCGCAAACCGGCGGATGGCCTCGGGCCGCACCCCCCGGCGCCGCTGGCCGGCCAGGGTGGGCATGCGGGGGTCGTCCCAGCCCCGCACATAGCCCCCTTCCACCAGCTTGCGCAGCTTGCGCTTGGAGACCACGGTGTACTCCAGGCTCCGGCGGCCGAACTCGTACTGGCGGGGGCGGGGGGTCTGGTCGAGGGGGGGCTCGCCCCATAGGTGGTCCATCAGCCAGTCGTAGATGGCCCGGTTGTCCACGAACTCGAGGCTACACAGGCTGTGCGTCACCCCGTCCAGGGCGTCGGTGGTGGCCTGGGCGAAGTCGTAGGAGGGGTAGATGCACCACTTTTGGCCGGTGCGGTAGTGCTCGGCGTGCACGATGCGGTAGAGCACCGGGTCGCGCAGCTTCATGTTGGGGCTTGCCAGGTCAATTTTGGCCCGCAGCACGTGGGCGCCGTTGGGGAACTCCCCGGCCCGCATGCGCCGGAACAGATCCAGGTTTTCTTCCACGCTGCGCTCGCGGTAGGGGCTGGGGGTGCCGGGCTGGTCCACCGTGCCGCGCAGCCGGGCCATCTCCTCGGGGGAGACGCTGTCCACGTAGGCCAGGCCCTTCTGGATGAGGCGCTCGGCCATCTGGTACAAAAGCTCGAAGTAGTCGGAGGCGTAGCGAACCCTGGGCCCCCAGTCCCAGCCCAGCCAGCGCATATCGGCAATCAGGGCTTCGGCGTACTCGGCTTTCTCGGCCTCGGGGTTGGTGTCGTCCATGCGCAGCCGGCACTCCCCGCCGTAGTCGTGGGCGATGCCAAAGTCGATGTAGCTGGCGATGGCGTGCCCCAGGTGGGCGTAGCCGTTGGGCTCGGGGGGGAAGCGAGTGACGATTTTTTTGTAACGGCCGGCCTTCAGGTCTTCATCGATGATCTCGGTGATGAAGTTGGGGCTTACCAGACGGGGTTTGGGCGTTGAGGTGCTCATGCCAATATGCAAAGAATACACCGCATCCCGCATAAGACCCAAGGGTGGGGGCGGGGTTCTAGACCGACACCCAGGCGTTTTGCCGGCTGCTCTCGACCGCGGCCTCGATGATCCGCTGGGCGGCGAGGCCGTCCTCGAGGCTCGGGGTGGGCGGGCGGTTCTGGGCGATGCCCTCGAGGAAGCGCCGGGCCAGCTCGGTGAACTGGAAATGCCCCCAGGAGGTCTCGGGGTTGCGCCCCCGCAGGAAGCCCGGGTCGGGGGGGACTTGCCGGTAAAAGCCGGGGCGCGGGGCCAGCCAGAGCTGTGCGCTTTTGCCCTGGCCCCACAGGGCCGGGGAGAGCTTGAGGGCGCCTTTAGTGCCCTGGATTTCCAGCTCGAGCCGCTGGTCGGCGCCGATGTGCACCCTCGAGAGCGAGAAAACCCCGGTCGCACCGCCCAGCCGGGCCAGCACCGCGCCTTCGTCGTAGTTGGTGACCGGGTCGGGCCGCTGCAGGTGGATATGGGCCTGGGCCATCACCTGGGTGAACTCGAGGCCCGTGACCATGCGCACCAGGTCGAAGAGGTGGGCCCCCAGGTCGGCCACCGCCCCCCCGGCCCCCCCGGTCTCGGCTTTGGCCCGCCAGGTGGTGGGGCCGGCCGGGTCGCCCATGTAGCCGCCGTGGAAGGAGCCCCGCAGGTAGAGCACCTCCCCAATCTCGCCCGCGCGCAGCAGGGCCTGGGCGGTCTCGGCGGCCAGGTCGCCCCGGCTGGTGAAGGCGGTCAGGCCGATGCGCCCTTGCTGCTGGGCGGCCTCGAGCAGGGCCTGGGCCTCGGCCAGGGTGCGGGCCAGGGGCTTGTCCATGAAGAGGTGCTTGCCGGCCTGCAGGGCCATCAGACCCAGGGGGGCGTGGGTGTCGTCGGTGGTGGAGATGGCCACGGCGTCGCAGTGTTGCAGCAGGTCTTCGTACCGCTCGAAGGCCTGGGTTCCGTGGGCGCTGGCCAGTTTTTGCGCATGGGCCGGGGTGCGGCTGTAGATGCCGGCGATCTGGGCCCCGGCCTCTTTGAAGGCGGGCAGGTGGGCAAACCCGGCCCACCAGCCTGCACCTACGATTCCGATTCGCATATGGATTCCTTTCTAAGGAAGCTCTACTAAAGAGACTAGGGATGTCTTGAGAATCGTGGCTCTCCCTTAGCCGGCACCTTTCTGTCCAATAGCCCTTGAACGACACGGGACGGCCAACGCACTACTCCCTTTGGGGCAAGGGTACCTGGGCGGGCCGGGCGTTTTTGGGCATCACCCCGCCGATAATCATGCCCAGTACGTCGTCGTGGCTCACGTCCTGGGTGTAGACGGTGCCCACCACCCGCCCGTTTTTCATAACCGTGAGGCGGTCGGCCAGGTCGAAGACGTCGTGCAGGTCGTGGCTAATCAGGAAGATGCCCACCCCCTCGGCCTTGAGGGCTTTGATCAGCTCGCCCACCTTGGCGGTTTCCTCCGGCCCCAGCGCGGCGGTGGGCTCGTCCATAATCAGGCAGCGGGCCTTGAAGTAGATGGCCCGGCCAATGGCCACGGTCTGGCGCTGGCCGCCGGACATCTGGGCCACCGGCAGCCGCAAGGAGGGAATCTTGACCTTGAGCCGATCCAGGGTTTTGCGGGCCTCGAGCTCCATGAAGTCTTCGTCCAGCACCACGCCCCGCACTTTTTCACGCCCCAAAAACACATTGGCCACGGCGTCGAGGTTGTCGGCCAGGGCCAGGTTCTGGTAGATGGTCTCGATGCCCAGGGCCTGGGCGTCCTGGGGGGTGCGGATGCTGACCTCCTGCCCGTTTACGAAAATCTGGCCCGCGTCGGCCTGGTAGGCCCCGGAGAGCACCTTGATCAGGGTGGACTTGCCCGCTCCGTTGTGGCCCAGCAGACCCACCACCTCGCCGGGGTAGAGGTTGACCGACACCTTGTCCAGCGCCTGGTTGCCCCCAAAGCGCAGGCTGATATTGCGCATTTCGACCAGTGGGGTCATGCTTACCTCCGGTTCCTCAGGTAGACCGTGTTCCAGATGACCGCGGCCAGCAACACCAGGCCCAGCACCACGTTCTGCCACTCGGTTGGGAGGCCCATCAGCACCATCCCGCTGCGCAGGGAGGACATCAGCAGGGCCCCCAAGGCCGCCCCCACGATGGTGCCGCTGCCGCCGGAGAGGGCGGTGCCGCCAATAACCGCCGCGGCGATCACGTCGAGCTCGAGCAGGTTGCCCATGCTGTTGGTCACAAAGTTGAGCCGGGCCGCCTGCACCGCGCCGGCCAGGGCCGCCAGCATGCCCATCAGGGCAAAAACCGCCACCAGCATGCGCTTGACGTTGATGCCGGCCAGCAGCGCGGCCTCGGGGTTGCCCCCAATGGCAAACACATAGCGGCCAAAGCGGGTGTTGAGGGCCACCCAGTTGAGCACGAACAGCACCCCCAGGGTAATCAGCACCGGTACCGGCATGCCTCGAGGGATGTTGGTGCCGGGGTAGGGGAAGGCGTTCATGACCAGCACGAAAGCCAGAATCAGGACTAGCAGGGTGCCGGTGACCAGCCCCTCGGCCCAGACCGGGCGCACCGGCAGGCCATTTTTAAGACGGCGGCTGCGGTTGGAGAGGGCCTGATAAACCACATAAGCCATCACCGCCAGCCCCACCACCCAGGTCCAGAACTCCCCGATGGAGCCGTTGAGCCCCCCACCCAGCACCTTAAAGTTGTCATTCAGAGGCCCGATGGTGCGTCCGCTGGCCACGATGAAGGTGGCGTTGCGAAAGATGAGCAGCCCGGCCAGGGTGACCACAAAGGCCGGCACCCCCCAGTAGGCCACCCAGTAGCCCTGAAAGGCCCCAATCAGCGCGCCCAGCGCCAGCCCGGCCAGCAGCGCCAGGAGCCAGTGGCCGCCCCAGCCCAGCGGCGGAACGGTCTGGATGAGGGCCATGATCATCCCGGTGAAGCCCAGGATCGAGCCCACCGAAAGGTCGATCTGGCGGGTTACGATCACCATGACCATACCCCCCACCATGATGCCCACCACCGCGGTCTGCACCGAGAGGTTCCAGAGGTTTTGCGGACTCAAAAACTGGCCCGGCTGCTGCATGGTGAGAAGCTGGAAGACCGTCCAGACCACCGCCAACACAATCAGCATGGTCAGGATGCGCCCATCCACCCCCAGGCTTTGCACCAGGTTTGCGCGGGCCCTCGACGTGCTTTGCATCTGCATCAAAAGTCCTCCGCTCTTTTTTTGTTGAACCCGATTATACCGTGCGATTTGAGGCTTGTTTGGCTTATAAAAAGGGTGGGCAACACGCCCACCCTTAGCAGATGGCTCGTCCTACCGGCAGGCCGCCGGGGCGTTGGCGCCGCTCACCCCCTGGCAGAGGGCTTGCTTGGTGATCCAGCCAGCCCGCAGCACCACATCCAGGTTCTGGCGGGTGATGGGGATAGGCTTGAGCAGCAGGGCGTTCATGCGAACTTTATTGGGCCCATCGGCAAAGATGGTGCGGCCCGGCAGTTTGTCCATGGGGGTACCACGGGCCAGCAGCACCGCGGCCTCGGCAGCGCGGCGGCCCAGCTCGCGGGCATCCTTCCAGACGCTAACGGTTTGCAGCCCACGCGCCACCCGGTTGAGGGCGGCCTGGTCGCCGTCCTGGCCCGAGACCGGCACCTTGCCGGCCAGGCCCACCGCGGCCAGCGCAGCCACCACACCGCCGGCGGTGCCGTCGTTGGAGGCCACCACCGCGTCCACTTTGTTGCCGTTGGCGGTGAGGATTTGTTCCATGTTGCGCTGGGCTACCTCGGGCTTCCAACCCTCGGTGTACTGTTTGCCCACCACCTTGATGTCGCCGCGCTTGATGGCGGCATCGAGCACCTCGAGCTGCCCTTTATGCAGGAAGTCGGCGTTGGGGTCGGTGTTGGCCCCCAGGATGAAGGCGTAGTTGCCCTTGGGCCGAACCTTATAGACCTCGCGGGCCTGCATCCGGCCTACCTCCACGTTGTCGAAGGTGATGTAGTAGGCGTAGTCGTTTTCGATGAGGCGGTCGTAGGCCACCACCGGGATGCCCGCAGCCTTGGCCTTGTCAATGGCGGGCAGGATGGCGTCTTTGTCCCAGGCCAGGATGATCAGGGCCTTGGCCCCGCGCGCAATCAGGGCGTCAATGTCGTTGAGCTGCTTCTCGGACGAGCTTTGGGCGTCGGCGCTGATGTAGGTTGCGCCCATGCGGCCCAACTGCTCGCGGATGGCCCGCTCGTCAATCTTCCAGCGCTCCTCCTGGAAGTTGGCCCAGCTTACCCCCACGATGATCTGCTGGGCGAAAGCTGGCACGGCCAGTGCAAACCACAACAACACCATTACCTTGGTGAATGGCTTCATGTTTCCTCCTCCTATGACGAGCCGATACGACCTCAGGAGCATGGAAGGCCCTGGTTTTTTCGACTCGAAAAAAAAGTACCACTGCGCAACGGCCCTGTCAATAACCGCTACCCGGCGTGTGGGTGCGGAGCTCCTGGCTTCGGCTTAGCACCACGAAGCGATTGCTGGGGGCCTCGAGCCAGCCGCCCTGCTCGCCATCGGGCCAGCGCACCCGCAGGCGCACCCGTTCGGCCTGGCCCAGCCCAAAGTGCACGAAGCCCAGGCTGCCGCTCAGATGGCCGCCGCCCACCGTCAGCTCGCGCCGCAGGATGCGGCCGGGTAGCTCGACCTCGAGCCAGGCCCCCACGGCATCGCGGTTGGGGCCCGGCTGCTGCAACTTGACCTGTAGCCAGTTGCCCAGGGGCTGGCCATTGGCCCCCCCCAGGTTGCGCCAGACCTGGGCCCGGTCGAGCCGGTTGACCACCACGATGTCCAGCCGGCCGTCGGCGTTCAAGTCCACCACCTGGGCCCCCCGGCCCCGCAAAAAGCTGGCCACCCCGGCCTTGTCCCCCACCTCAACAAAGGTTCCATCCGGCTTGCCGAGCATCAGGTTGTTGGGGTCGCGGGCTGCCGCCTCGCGCATGAAACCCACGTTGCCCTTGCTTACAAACAGATCGATCAGGCCATCGTTGTTGACGTCCTCGAACTGGGCGTGCCAGGCGGTGGACATGTGCACGTCCCCCCCGGTATAGGGGCGGTGGGCGGTGGCGTTGCGGCGGAAGGCGATATCCACGTAGCTGGGCCTCTCGGGCGACTCGAGCATCTGCAGCTTGTTGTCGCCCATGCTGGTCAGGTAGTAGACCGGGTAGCCCGAGCCGGTGAGGTCGTAGCTGGCGATGCCCATGCCCCAGATTTGCAGCCGCTTCCAGCCCTCGGCCTCGGTATAAAGCCGTGGGGGCTGGCCGGGGCTGAGCTGCCAGAGCTGCTCCTGGCCTTTGCCCTGGTAGTACTCGCGGTCGTTGGAGACCCGCAGGGCTGGGCGGCCCGAGCGGTTCCAGTCGGAAAACAACATGGAGAGCGCGCAGTAGCTGGGCTCGAGCGGCCAGGGGGGTGCAAAGCCTTTACCCCCTGGGGCAGGCCGGTACAGCGCGTTGCCCCGGCAGGTGCCCCAGGGGAAGGTGGTGTTGCGCTGGACGTAAGCGCCCGTGGCCAGGGTGGGCCAGGGCTGGCCCTGTTCCCAGGTGGCCGAAAAAGCGGTCGTCCAGGTGCTCCCCCCCTGGAAGCCCCACCGGCGGTTGGCGTTCTCGAAGCGGCAGTTGCCCAGCCCGCGCAGCAAAACGTCCTCGCCGTCGCGCAGCAGGGCCAGGTCGGGGAGGCCGTCGCTGTCAATGTCGAGGGGGTAAGCCCCCATCACCCCCTCGAGTTCCACCCCCGCGCTCGCTTCCCGAAAACGCAGCGGCCCTCCCACAGGGCTTTGGTTTAGGTAGAGCTTGGCCCGTTGCGCGCCGCCCGCCAGCACCAGTTCGGGTAGGCCATCGCCGTTGCAGTCGAAGGCGGCCAGCCCACCCCCCACCACATAGTCGCCCTCGAAGCGGCTTTGCAGGCCAGAGCTCTGGGTTTCCTCGGCAAAAATGGGCGTTACCTGGGCCGGCGCCCACGGGCCCAGCCAGATACCCAGCAAAACCCACACCCGGTACATCCAGGGCATGAATTGCAGTATAGGGTGCTTTGGCTGAAAAGAAACGTAGCCCGTGCCTCCTCGATAAATTTTTGCGCGCGGCGATAGACTGAAATTATGCGTGTATTGGCGTTGCTGCTTGCGCTGCTGAGTTCCTGGGGTCTGGGCCAGTCCAGGGCCTGGATCGCCACCCCTACCCCGGCCCTGCGCGGGCTGCTGGAGCAACTCAAACCGGTGGAGGGCCTGCCGGAGAGTTCACTGAGCTGGGAGACTTTGAGCGAGCTCCAGCGCCTCGAGCTTCTGGGTATCCAGACCCAGATGTTCTCCCCCCTGCGCACCGCCCGGGCGCTGGCCTTGCTCACTGTCGCCATCCACGACGCGCTTTATCTAACCCAGGGTCGGCCGGTCGAGGCCAACGTGCTGGCGGCTTATGCCGCCCAGGAGGTGATGCTCTACCTGCACCCCACCTTTCCCAACCTCAAGGATGCCGTGCGCCAGACCGCCCAGGCCATCTACCGCCAGGCCCAGGCCCAGGGCTGGCCGGAGCCCAACCTCAGGATCAGCCAGGCCCTGGGCCGCCAGGTGGGGTTGCAGGTGGTGGCCTGGGGCCGCCAGGATGGGGCCGCTCGCCAGGTAATCCCCACCTACCCGGCCCCGGCCCCAGGGGTCTGGGTGCTGCCCCTGGGCCGGCCGGCGGTGGAGCCGGGCTGGGGGGCGGTGCGGCCCATTGGGGTGGCCCCCGAGGCCCTGGCCAAAGCCCCGCCACCCCCGGCCTGGGACTCACCCGAGTTCGCCCGTGAGCGGGCTCTATTCTGGGACGAGCAGGCCAAACTAGACGAGGCCGGGCGGCAGATTGCCGACAAGTGGGCCGGCGACCCCGGCACCGTCACCCCAGCGGGCCTCTGGCAGGAGGCGGCCCTGGAGATCCTGCGCCAGCGCCGGCTCGAGGCCACCCAGGCTGTGGGGATTCTGGCCGTGCTTAACATCGCCATGCACAACGCCAACATCGCCTGCTGGCGCGATAAGTTCACCTACTATGTAGCCCGGCCCGAGCAGTGGGTGCGCAGCTTCGACCGGCGCTGGCAGCCCTACCTGCGCACCCCCAAGCACCCTTCCTACCCCTCGGGCCACTCGACCATCAGCGGGGCGGCCGCGACGGTGCTGACGTATTTCTTCCCTGAGGAAGCCCCGACCTGGGAGGCCATGGCCAAAGAAGCCTCGTACTCGAGGGTTGTCGCGGGGATTCACTGGTTTGTGGATGGCCGCGGCGGCCTCGAGCAGGGCCAGCAGGTGGCCCGCCAGGTGCTGGAAGTGCTGCAAAAACCCTAGACTACTGGTAGCCTTGCATCCCAGGAGGCCTTATGACCCTGCCCATTCACGTTGCACTGGTCGGCTATGGTATGGCCGGTAAAGTCTTTCATGCCCCCGTTATTCAGGCGGTGCCGGGCCTGCGCCTGGTGACCATTCTGAGTAGCCAGCCCCAGAAGGTGCATTCAGACTGGCCCGAGGTCTGGGTGAGCGCTTCGCTCGAGGAGATCGTTGAGAACTCCCAGATTGACCTGGTGGTGATCGCCACCCCCAACAACACCCATTACGAGCTGGCCCGGCGGGCCCTGGAGGCCGGTAAGCACGTGGTGGTGGACAAACCCTTTACGCTTTTTGCCCACGAAGCCCGGGCGCTCCAGGCGCTGGCCCAGGCCCAGGGGCGGGTGCTCGCGGTCTTCCAGAACCGGCGCTGGGACGGCGATTTTATAACCCTGCGCAAAATTGTGGAGGCCGGTGCTCTGGGGGAGGTGGTCTACTTCGAGTCGCACTTCGACCGCTACCGCCCGGTGGTGCAGAACCGCTGGCGCGAACAGCCCGGCCCCGGCAGCGGACTCTGGTACGACCTGGGCCCCCACCTGGCCGATCAGGCCCTGCTGCTGTTTGGCTGGCCCCAGGCCGTCTACGCCGATATCGGGATGCAGCGCTATGGGGCCCAGGCCGACGACTACTTCCACGTGCTGCTGCGCTACCCCCGGCTCCGGGTGGTGCTGCACGCCAGCGCCCTGGTACCAGGGGGCAGTCCGCGCTTTGTGGTGCACGGCACCCAGGCCAGCCTGGTGCACCACGGCCTGGACGGACAGGAAAAGGCCCTGAGGGCGGGCTTGCGCCCAGGTGAGCCAGCCTGGAAACCGGACGGTTGCGAAGCCTGGCTGCGCCGGCCTGAACAGGCCCCCGAGCCCGTTGTGGTGGAGCCGGGCGATTACCGGCGCTTTTACGAAGGGGTGCGGGATGCCATCCAGGGTAAGGGGCCCAACCCGGTGCCGCCCGAACAGGCCGTGCGGCTGATGGAGTTGCTCGAGGCCGCCCAGAAGAGCGCGCTCGAGCGCCGCGAGATTGCTCTAGGGGGTGAGGCATGAACACCGAACAAGACCTGAAGGTGATCGCTGAACAGGAGGCCCGCCTGCGCTTTGAGCGCTTCGATGCCGCCGTGGCCTGGAAGCTGGGTGTTCGGCTCAAGGAAGCTGCCGAGGGCCTACACAGCGCCATTGCCATGGACATCAGCCTGTTTGGGCAGCCACTCTTCTTCTACGCCATGCCCGGCGCCACCCCCGACAACGCCGACTGGATCCGGCGCAAGCGCAACGTGGTGCAGCGTTTTCACCGCAGCTCCTATGCGGTGGGCCTGATGCTCAAGCAAAAGGAGAGCAGCCTGGAGGCGCGGGGCCTGAACCCCCAGGACTACGCGGCCCACGGGGGGAGTTTCCCCGTCTTCGTGCAGGGGGTGGGGTGTATTGGGGCCATCACGGTCTCGGGGCTGCCCCAGCGCGAAGACCACGAGCTGGTGGTGGAGGTGTTGGCGGGCTACCTGGGCCTGCCCTACGAGGAGCTGGCCCTGGATCCCTGAACAGCGCGCGGTATCCCGGCGTGTGAAACCCTGGGCCTAACGGGAAAGGACGAACAGCCCGCGATGGATTTTGACCAAGACACCGAAGCGCTCGAGCCGAGCGCCAATCAAACCCGCTTTGGCCGGGCCATGCGCGCCCACTGGTTCCTCGACCCCAGCATCATCTACCTGAACCACGGGACGGTTGGCGCCACCCCAAAGCAGGTGCTGGCCGTACAGCAGGCCCTGCGTGAGGAAATGGAGCAGCAGCCGGCCCGCTTTTTGCTGCGGGAGCTTTCGGCCCTCTCGGGCCCTTCCGAGCGCGCCCTGCCCCGGCTGCGGGAGGCGGCCCAGGCGGTGGCCCGGTTCATGGGGGCCGAAGGGCAGGATCTGGTTTTTGTGGACAACGCCACCACCGGGGTCAATGCGGTGCTGGGCTCGCTCGAGCTGCAACCAGGCGACGAAATTCTGATCACCAACCTGGCCTACGGCGCGGTGCGCAACGCTGCAGCGTTTGCTGCCGAGCGCCGGGGGGGCCGCCTGGTCACGCTCGAGCTGCCCTTTCCGGTGTCCAGTCCGGCGGACTACGTGAACCGGCTGGCCCAGGCCCTCACCCCCCGCACCCGCCTGGCAATCCTCGACCACATCACCTCCGAGACCGCGCTGGTGCTGCCCCTGGCCGCGATGGCCGCCTGCTGCCGGGCGGCGGGGGTGCCGGTGCTGGTGGATGGGGCCCACGCCCCAGGGGCCATTCCCTTGGACATCCCCCGCCTGGGGGTGGACTACTACACCGGCAACCTGCACAAGTGGGCCCTGGCCCCCAAAGGTTGCGGCTTTTTGTGGGTGGCCCCCGAGCGGCAGCAAAGCCTGCACCCGCCGGTGATCTCCTGGGGCCTGGGGCGGGGCTTTGTACAGGAGTTCGACTGGGTGGGCACCAAAGACCCCACCCCCTTTCTGGCCGCGCCGGCGGCGCTGGAACTCATGCAAGCCTGGGGCCTGGATGCCATGCAGGCCTACAACCACCACCTGGCCTGGCAGGCCGCAGTTTGGCTGACCGCGCGCTGGGGATTTGAACCGCCAGCGCCCAGGGCCATGCTGGGCTGTATGGCGACCCTGCCCCTACCGGCCTCGCTGGGGAATACCCGCGAAGACGCCGTGCGCCTGCAGTATGCCCTGCTGTACCAGCACCGCATCGAAGCCCCTATCCTCTGCCTGAATGGGCGCTTATGGGTGCGCATATCGGCCCAGGTCTACAACACCCTGGAGGACGTGGAGGCCCTGGCCCGGGCCATTGAGGCCTGGCAATAAAAAACCGCCCGTTATCGGGCGGCTTGCTGGCGGAGTGGGAGGGATTCGAACCCTCGATACAGGAAACCCGTATACACGCTCTCCAGGCGTGCCCCTTCAACCACTCGGGCACCACTCCAGCTTTGGCCTGCTCATGCAGGCAAGGTTGAGTGTACTAAGGCGGCCTGAGGAGCGTCAAGCTGGTAGCGTATACTTTTGAGCGTGCGCTTACTGGCAGTCTTTCCTCATCCCGATGACGAGATAGGGGTTTCCGGCACGCTGGCAAAGCACGTTTTGCGGGGCGACGCGGCCAAGATTCTCTGGCTTACCAGGGGCGAGCTGGCCAGCCAGTTTGGTGAGACGCCCCCGGACGAGGTGGCCCGCATCCGCGAAGAGCATGGGCACACCGTGGCCCAGATGATCGGCGCGGAGGCGCAGTTCCTGGACTTTGCCGACTCGAGCCTCACCGGCGGGCGCGACGAAGCCCTGGCCATCGCCCGGGTGGTGGCGGCCTGGAAACCGGATGTGGTGATCACCTGGAACCCCCAGGATGTGCACCCCGACCACCGGGCGGCCTACTGGGCCACCCTCTCGGCGCTCAAGTTCTGCCGGATTCCCAAGCTGGTAGGGGAGGCCCACCGCCAGCCGGTGCGGCTTTTGCACTACCACCGCAGCGATATTCCCCGTCCGACGGTGTATGTGGACGTGGGCGAGGACGGGCAGGCGGTGGCCGAGAAGGTCTTCAGCTTCTACCGCGATTTTTACAAGTGGGAGTACAGCCTCGAGGCCTTCAGGGCGAATCGCTCGAGGCTGGGGGCTGAGGCAGGCGTGAAGTTTGCGGAGCGGTTTCAGTCTGAGACCCCGCTGGCCCATCCCTATCTTGGCTGAGCTCCACATCCTCGAAACTGCCGCGGGGGCTGGTGAAGGTGTAGGCCGCAAAGGCCCCGATGAGGGTGAGCGGCAGCAGGCTATAACCGCCGATTTCACCCGCCAGCACCACCGCTGCAAACGGGGCTCGAGCGATACCGGCCAGCAGCGCGGCCATACCCACCAGGGCAGCAGTTTCGGGTGCGGGCGCGATGGAGGGAAAAACCTGGCCTAAAAGCTGCGCTAAAATCAGCCCGCTCAGACCGCCCAGGCTAATTGCAGGGGTGAGCTGGCCGCCGTAGGCGCGCACACCGCCGCCCAGGATTAGCAAGGCCAACTGCACCAGGAAGAGCCCGCCCAGGAAGGGCAGGGTAAGGATGGGGGAGGTGCCGAGCTGTACCCAGGGCAGCCCATTGCCAATGGCTTCGGGCATCAGCAGCAAGACCCCGGCCAGCACCAAGCCAAATAGCGCGTGTCGAAACCCAAAGGTCAGCCGGCGCAACCATCGCTGCAAGAACCGCTCGGCCTCGAGCCAGAGCGTACCCACCCCGGCGCACACCAGCCCGATGACCAGGCCAAAGAAAAGCTGCGGCCATTCCAGCGGCCCTGGGGGTAGCTCGAGCAGCGGCCCATACCCGTGAAAAAGGCCATAAACGGTAAAGCCGGCCAGGGCCCCAATCAGGGCGGGGGCCAGCGCGCCGACCTCGAGGGCCAGCCCCCGGTAGACGATCTCGCTGGCTAAAAGCGCACCGGCCATGGGCGCGTGGAAAGCCGAGGCAAAGCCGGCGGCCATCCCGGCGAATGGCAGAAACCGGCTCGACTCCCCTAGAATC
>Ga0209721_1000105_pt1 | contig 83241 bp, 79 predicted proteins | sample TshhotsprinmetaG_FD_184139 | JGI IMG/M metagenome (GOLD analysis project Ga0209721, IMG submission 184139) | Hot spring microbial communities from South Africa to study Microbial Dark Matter (Phase II) - Tshipise hot spring metaG (SPAdes)... | ecosystem: Environmental > Aquatic > Thermal springs...
TTTTGGAAGCCCTGTGTTACAACCTGCGCATTTCCCTCACTCTTTTTGTGCTCCTTCTCCGACTGCTCTTCTACCATGGAAAACTTGCCCAGAGAACGATTTATTGAACTAGCCCTCAACATCTTGCTGTTTGGTTATCATGCCCATATAATATCATGGAAGCGTTGCAAGCGAAAGTCCTGTTTAAGAAGTGATTGTTCTAAATTCTTCCATGAAGAAGCGAAAAAACCGGTTATAATTATAGTTATTATTCGCCAGGAGAGAAGGCGCTAGATTTCGACGGAGGAGGTGATGAAATCCCGCGTATGATAAAACATCCTGTTCATTTCATCAATTCATAAAATTACATCCAAAGGAGGAATAATGAGAAAGCTCTACCTTGCGTTCGTTGCGCTTCTGGTTGCAAGTATCTTGTTGGCCGCTTGCGGTGGAGGAAGCACGCCTGCCCCTGCTCCCCAGCCTCCTGCTCAACAACCTCCGACGCAAGCCCCTCAACCTACCCAAGCGCCGACGCCGGCGACCACCACCATTAACTTCACTGCGCCCGGCTATGGCGGCACTCTGGCTGCAGTAAAAGAACGCGGCAAGTTGATCTGCGGGGTAAACTCTCAGGTTCCCGGCTTTGGTTACGTGGATGCCAACGGCAACTTCTCCGGCTTCGATGTGGATTATTGCCGCGCCCTAGCGGCGGCGATCTTCGGCGATCCGACCAAGGTGGAATATCGCCCCTTGACAGCCGCCGAGCGATTTGCTGCCTTGCAATCGGGCGAAATTGACATTCTCAGCCGCAACACCACCTGGACCTTTGTGCGTGATACAGAATTGAACTCCAATTTCGTCCATACCACGTTCTACGACGGCCAGGGCATCATGGTGCGCAGCGATAGCGGCATCACCAAGCTGGAAGACCTGGAAGGCGGCGCGATCTGCGTGCAGACCGGCACGACCACCGAGCTGAACTTAGCCGATGTGATGGCCGCGTTGGGCATTTCTTACACGCCGGCCGTATATGAGAACGCCGACTCGACCTTCGGCGCCTATGCGGAAGGCCGATGCGATGCCGTGACCACCGATAAATCCGGCCTGGTGGCACGCCGCGCCATTTTGCCCGATCCAGCCAACCACGTGATCCTGGACGTCACGCTCTCTAAGGAGCCGCTAGGCCCATTGGTGCGCCATGGCGATGACCAGTGGTTTGACATCGCCCAGTGGACGGTCTTTGCCTTGATCGCAGCAGAAGAATACGGAATTACTTCTGCCAACGTGGATGAAGTGCGGGCAAGCACTACTTCTCCCGAAGTCAAACGCTTGCTCGGCTTGGAGGGCGATTTCGGTCTCAAGCTCGGTCTCACCAACGACTGGGCCTACAACATCATCAAGCTGGTGGGCAACTACGAAGAAATTTACAATCGTAACCTAGGCCCCGAAACGCCCACCTACATTCCGCGGGGGTACAACCAGCTGTACACCGAGGGCGGCTTGTTGTACTCGCCCCCCTTCCGCTAAACCTTGTTCCTCAAGCGAGCTGGGGTGGACATTCTTTTGTCCACCCCAGGGGCTTTCACATACGAGAAGCGCTTATGGGATATTTGTCGTCTCATCAGAAGCCGCCTCTTTGGCGTGATGAACGCTTCTTGCAAGCGCTCAGCCAGGTGGTCTTTTTGCTCCTGGTGCTGGTGGGGATCGGGGTGTTGATCAACAACATGATCAATGGTTTGAGTCGCCAGGGGATGACTCTGGGGTTTGGCTTTTTTACCCAGGTTTCTGGCTTCGATGTTAGCGAAACGCCGATCCCTTATTCTCGAAGCAGCGCCTATTGGGAGGCCTTTGTTGTCGGTTTGCTGAACACCTTGAGGGTCAGTTTTTTCGGGATCATCTTGGCTACACTGCTCGGGGTGGTGATCGGCGTAGCTCGCTTGTCGTCTAACGTGCTCATCAGCGGTTTGGCGAAGGTATACGTTGAAATTTTTCGTAATCTTTCTTTGTTGGTTTTCCTGGTTTTTTGGTATGCCGGCATTTTCTTGAAGTTGCCGCGCGTCAAGGACGCCATTGTAGTATGGGACGCCGTCCTGCTGACCAATCGCGGTATCGGCATTCCATGGGGGATACCTACAGAAACCTTTCGTCCGTTTGTCTACTCATTGATCGGCGGCGCCGTTCTGGCTGTGGCATTGGCCCTGGTCCTGATCTGGCGCGGGAAGCAGACCGGACGCATGCCGTTGGTTTGGTTTTGGGCGTTCCTGGTTTGGTTGGCGGTGGCCGTTGTGAGTTGGTGGGTGTTGCCTGATCCGCTGGAATGGGATTTTCCCTATGTCAAGGGTTTGAATTTGGCTGGGGGACGGATCTTCAGCCCGGAGTTCATGGCGCTGCTTTCAGGGTTGGTGGTGTATACTTCGGCGTTTATTGCGGAGGTGGTGCGGGCCGGCATTCTCTCCGTGCCGAAAGGGCAATGGGAAGCTGCTCGGGCGCTGGGGCTGAGCGGCTTTCAGTCACTACGGATGGTGATTTTTCCGCAAGCGTTGCGCCTGATCGTGCCCCCTCTCACCAGCCAGTATCTTAACTTGACGAAAAATTCCTCGCTAGCAGTGGCGATAGGATACCCCGATCTGTTTTATGTCTCAAATACAATCATCAACCAAAGCGGTCGCGCTGTGGAAATGATCAGCTTGGTCATGTTGGTTTATCTGACGTTTAGTCTGCTGACATCACTCTTCATGAACTGGTACAACGAAAAGATTCGCCTGGTGGAGCGCTGACATGACGGCTGTGTCTTCTTTTCCTTATGAACGTCGTTCGCCATTGCAGTGGCTGCGGGTCAATCTGTTTAGCACGTGGTACAACTCTTTGCTCACCGTCGTGGGGCTATATCTCATCTACGTTTTGGGCAGTGGCTTGCTGGGCTGGGTGTTTGTGGATGCGCAGTGGCGGGTGATCGAGGCCAACTTTCGTTTGTTGATAGTAGGTCAATATCCGCCGGCCCAGTTTTGGCGGTTGTGGATCGGGTTATCCTTCTTCGCTTTTTTGATCGGCGCTTCGCTGGCGATTTGGGGGCGTTCGGTTTGGTTGCGAGTGGTCCTGTTTTTGGCTCCGCCGGCCCTGGGTATCTTTCCATTTTCTTGGTCGGCGCGGGCGCATTTGCTTGGATTGAGCTTGATCGGGCTGCTCGCCTGGCTCTTGGGGCGTCGGGATTCGCAACAGGTGCGTCGTTTGGTCCTGGTTGGCTGGGTGACAGCTTTTCCGATATTCATCTTGCTAGTGGCCGGCCTGAGCGATGAGGCGGGGGTTGTTCCCCTAGTGCCGTCGAACTTCTGGGGCGGGTTGTTGCTTACCTTCCTGCTCACCGTGGTGGGGATCTTGTTTTCCTTCCCGTTGGGGGTGTTCTTGGCCTTGGGGCGCCAATCGCGGCTGCCGATGGTTCGTTGGTTTAGTATCGTTTATATTGAGTTTGTGCGCGGGGTGCCGCTTGTTACCATCCTTTTCATGTCTCAGTTGATGCTGCCGCTGTTTTTGCCGGCCGGCTTTTCCATCGATCGCGTGCTGCGCGCCATGGCGGGTATCGTTTTGTTCAGCGCAGCGTATTTGGCCGAAAATGTGCGCGGCGGTCTGCAGGCCATCCCTCGTGGCCAATATGAAGCCGCCTATGCGCTAGGACTGAACGGTTTTCAGACCATGGCTTTTGTGATTTTGCCGCAAGCCCTGCGCTTGGTGATTCCCATCCTGGTTGGGCAGTTTATTGCCTTGTTCAAGGATACTTCGCTGGTGGCGGTGGTTGGTCTGCTCGACCTGCTCGGCATTGCAAAAACTGTCTTGGCGCAACCCGCGTTTATCGGTTTGCAGCGCGAGGTCTATGTGTTTATTTCGTTGATTTATTGGGTGTTCAGTTACATCATGTCCTTCGTGAGTCAGAAGCTCGAAGAATACGTTGGTTTGGGTAAGCGCTAGGAGGAGTTGTCGGAATGAGTGAACAGCCGATCATCATCTGCCGCAACGTGGAAAAGTGGTACGGGTCCTTTCATGCGCTGCGCGGTGTGAGCATGGACGTGTACAAGGGCGAAGTGATCGTGATCTTTGGCCCTTCTGGTTCTGGCAAGTCTACCTTCATTCGCACCATCAATCACCTGGAGGAGCATCAGCGCGGGCAGATCATCGTGGACGGCATTGAGCTAACCCACGACGTGCGGAATATCGAGGCGATCCGTCGCGAGATCGGAATGGTGTTTCAGCAGTTCAATCTTTTTCCCCATTTGACTGTGTTGCAAAACATCACGCTTGCCCCGATTCACGTGCGCAAGTGGGACCGCAAGAAGGCCGAGCGCATTGCCATGGAGTTGCTGGAGCGGGTGGGAATTCCAGAACAGGCTCACAAGTATCCCGGTCAGCTCTCGGGCGGACAGCAGCAGCGGGTGGCGATTGCACGGGCGTTGGCGATGCAACCCAAGATTATGCTGTTCGACGAACCCACTTCTGCCTTGGATCCGGAGATGATCAAGGAAGTGCTGGACGTGATGATCGAGCTGGCCCGCAGCGGCATGACTATGTTGGTGGTGACGCACGAGATGGGTTTCGCTCGCGCTGTGGCCGACCGCATGTTTTTCTTCGACAACGGTCAGATCGTGGAGAGCGGCACGCCGCAGGAGATTTTCAACAATCCCAAGGAGGAACGCACGAAATTGTTCCTCTCGCAGATCCTCCACTGACCTGAGGGGATGTGGAGGGATGTGATTCGATGGCGCTTGGGCCGGCAGAAGGGCAGCGCGCCGTTTTCCCAGGAGCATGCACCGACGAGAGGAACTGTCGGGGCGCGTTTAGCCCGAGAGGGGACGTTCGATCTGGTAGGCGGCCCAGGCGTTTGGGTTTTCCCACAGGACGACTCGGACGGTGGAGAGGTTCAGGGCCGGCAGGTGGTCGTTCAGGGTGGTGCATAGGATGCGGGCGAAGTGTTCGAGGGAGGGGTTCAGGCCGGCAAACTCGGGTAGATCGTTCAGGAGTTGGTCTCGGTAGCGGGCGAGAGTTCGATCGAGCAGGCGTTCGACTTCCACAAGGTCTACCAGGTAGCCGTGCTGGTCGAGGACGGGGCCGCTGAGTTGCAGCTCGAGCAGGTAGTGGTGGGAGTTGGGAAGGTTTTCGGGGCCCCAGTCTCCGCCGATCAGGAAGTGGCGGGCGATGAAGTCGCGTCGGACGGCGAGGGTGTACACGATCACTCCTTTCTGGGATCAGGGGAGTCGTAGACGAGTAGGACTTGTAGGGCTTCGTGCGGGTGTTCCTCGAGCAGGCAGTAGGCTTGTGCGGCTTGGTCGAAGGGGAAGCGGTGGGTGATCCAGCGTTCGGGGTGGAGATGATGCAGGGCGTTCCAGGCGGCCTGGAGGCGGCGCGCTTTGTCCCAGCGACCGCTCAGTTCGGGGGCGATGGTGCTGACTTGAGAGGCGATCAGGCGCACTCGGGAGCGGTGAAAGGCGCCGCCCAGGTTGAGGGAGGCCTGCTTTTGTCCGTACCAGGAACCGACCACGATCCGGCCGGAGAAGCGGGTTAGGGCGATGGCGTCGTTTAGGGCGTCGGGGTTGCCGGTTAGTTCGTAGGTCAGGTCGAATCCACCGTGGGTGAATTCGAGCAGGATGCGGTGAAGGTCGGGTTCGGCCGGGTCGTGGGTCCGTAGGGGAGAGGGGGAGGAGAGGGCTTCGGCCAGGGCGGCCCGGCGGCGCGGGTAGCGATCGAGGGCGACTAGGCATTCCAGCGGGAAGCCGGCCAGCAGGGAGGCCGTGAGTAGCCCAACGATGCCCTGACCCAGGACCAGCACGCGCTCACCGAGCAGCGGGGCGCCGTCGTGCACTAGGGTGACGGCGGTCTCCATGTTGGCCAGGAAGCAGGCACGTTCGGGGGGGATCGCTTGGGGGACGGGTAGGAGGGAGGCCAGGGGGGCGATGAAATGGGTGGCGTGAGGGTGAAAGGCGAAGACCAGTTGCCCGATCCAGTCGGGCGGCAGGTGAGGGCCGAGGGCGAGGATGCGACCCACGCAGGCGTAGCCGTATCGCAGGGGATAGGCGAGGGGGCGACGAAGTTTGGGGATGGTCGAGTCCGCTTCGAGGTCTGGCGGGAAGCGGTTTTGGTAGATCAGCATCTCGGTGCCGGCGCTGATGGCCGAGCACAGGGTCTGGATCAGGGCTTCGCCCGGCCCGGGCGGAGGCAGGGCGACAGGAAGGATTTGGATTTGGCGCGGGGCGGTGAAGTAGAGGGCGTAGGCGTTCATTCGGTCAGGCGCTGAGGGTCAGGGGAAGGTGTATATCGGCGTGAGAGCGTCGAGAGGAGCGTGGAGCAGGCGGCGGAGTTCGTCCAGGACGGCGCGGTGGATGGTTGGGGTGTCGGTCCGGCCGAGGTCGGCGGCGCAGATGGGCCGGCCCAATTGGACGCGGATCGAGAGGTCGTTTTTGCGCAGGATGAGTTGGGTCAGCAGTTGGAGGGCGGCGGCGAGTTTGTCTTGTTCGTAGCGGGTGCGTTTGAGGCGCACCAGGGGGTGACGCAGGGAGGGGGGCCAGATCACGCCGCGCACCAGGATCGGCAGGATCGGGGTGTGGGGGGCGAGGCGCAGGAACAGGCCGGCGCTGTCGCTCCAGGTATTGAGGGAGTGGAGCGCTTGGTCGGGGAAGAGATCGGGGTCGGGTTCGATGCGGCCGGCCGGGAAGGTGAGGAGCGCGCCGCCGTTGCGCAGGTGACTGGCGACGCGCCGGATCAGGACGACGCGGTCGGCCGGCTCGGGGTTGATGTAGAATATGCGCTGGGAGATGTGAGGCAGGGCAAACAGGAAGGGGCGCGGCAGGCCGATGATCTTCAGGTCGGGGCAGTCGAGGGCCAGGAAGATGGACAGGGCGTCGGCTAGGCCGGGGTGGTTGGCCAGCGCTAGGAAAGGGGGGATGGGCAGAGGAAGTTCGCTGTACACCGAGATTCGGCGCACGTAGTGGGCCAGCATGGGACGCGCAGCGCGAGCGATGCCCACTTCGCCCACCAGGCGATCGAATTCCAGCACTTGGCGGGCGAAGGTGCGGGCCGGCCAGCGGAAGACCAGCTTGAGGAGGGAGGCCCGCAGCCGGTGCTCGGTCCAGCCGAAGGAATCGACCAGGTTGTCGAGGTTGATGCGGGTGAGGTGGGAGCAGGAAGGGAGGGAGGAGGTTGCGATCATCGGTGGTGTGGTTTGAGAGATGGGCAGTTCGGATGGATTCCGCTGGGCGTTTGTCGCCTGAGCCAGCGCGGGTCTCGTAGCATTGTACTGCAAGTAGATGGGAGAAGAATTAATGTGTTTTTTGGATTGACATCCTCCTCAGAGTGCATAAAATACCCTTAAAATCTAGGCCAGGATGGACTGCTCCGTGTTGACCAGCCGATGCGTTCTTTTCCTGCTCATCTGCTGACGGACGGCGCGCAGGCAGCCGAGCGGGCCGGCGGCCAGCGCCGTGAAACGGCCTGGGGAGAAGGTCCAGGAAGGAGACCGAATGAACGGTGAACGTTCTATCGTAATAGAAGGGAATGCCGAGCACACCATCCTCATCAGCGGCGACGGCAACCAGGTGCTCTTGCCCCATCCGCCTGGCATTGCCTTTCGTGTGCTGGACGAGGACTTTCGAAAGGCCCAGGCCGGCCGCGTCCCCGCCGACTTTTACAACGGCACGCGGCCGAACTGGGCCAACATTGCCCTGGATTACGACGCCCGCCGGCGCTTATCCGATGAACTGCTGGATTTCGTCACGAGCCGTTCGTTACCGCCGCAGCGCATCGGCGTAGTGGTGGGGCGCTCTGGCGAGGGCAAGACCACCCTGTTGATGCGCGCGGCTTGGGAGCTCAGCCGGGCCGGCTTTGTGGTCCTCTGGCAGCATCACGGTTATGTGACAACTCCCTATCACCGGGCGTTTCAGGGCGAGCGCCGGCTGGTGATCTGCCTAGACGACCTGGTGTGGGTGGAAAACCTGCCGAGTCTGGTGAGCGACCTGAACGAGAGCGGGCTGCCCTTCGTGCTGTTGGGGGCGGCGCGCCAGAACGAGTGGGAGAACAGCGGCTTGGGGTCGCAACTGGGCCGTTTGGCTGGTCTGCGGCGCTTTGAGCTGCACGGCCTCGCCCTGGCCGAGGTGCGCGACCTGTTGGGCCGGCTGGAGGCCCATCGAGCGCTGGGGGTGCTGGAGGGGTTGCCTGCCGCTCAGCGCGAGGCCCACTTTCTCGAGCGAGCCGGCGGCCAACTCTTACCGGCCCTGCTCACCGCCCGGCGCGGCCAGAGCTTTGAGAACATCGTGGAGAGCGTCTTTCTGAACCTGCAGCGCAGGTACGACCAGGAGCGATGCAAGCTCATCCTGCGCGGCTATGCCGGCATTGCGCTGGTGCACCGCTTTGACTTCTGGCTGTCCGGGCGCCTATTGGCTCGCTTCACCGGCCTGCCGGAAGCCGAGATCGCGCCGCGCCTGATCCAGCCTTTGCAGGGAGAGCTGCTGGAGCTGCACCAGACCGAAGACCGCCGCCGCTACACACGATATCCCTGGGTCGCCGAGCACGCCCTGACCTGGCTGGCCGGGCGTCACCTGCCCACGGAGGATGACCTCTACTATGCCTTCTTTCAAGCGCTGGCCAGGCTGCTGGCGGAGCAGCCCGGCTTGCCAGAGCGCAAACTGCTCATCCTTTTGCCCCTGGCCTTCAAGCGACAGGGGGAGGTGGAGCGGGCGCGGGAGTTGTTCGGTCGGGCGGCGGAGGCCGATCCCAAACAGGCACCCGTTTGGCAGGCGTGGGCGGTGTTGGAGAAGGAGCAGGGGGAGGTGGAGCGGGCGCGGGAGTTGTTCGGTCGGGCGGCGGAAGCCGACCCGAAGAAGGCTGTCACCTGGCAGGCGTGGGCGGTGTTGGAGAAGGAGCAGGGGGAGGTGGAGCGGGCGCGGGAGTTATTGCAACGTGGCCTGGGTCGCGTTTCGGCGCGCCGCGGGCGCGCCCTGCTGCTTTCCACTTTGGGGAGCCTGCTAGCCAGCGAGCGGCGCTACGCCGAAGCCGAGTCCTACTTCCAACAAGCGCTTTCTCTGGACGAGGCCAACCCGCTTACCCGCTATCATTTTGCCGTGCAGGTGCTCCTGCCGCTGGGCCGGCGCGAGGAGGCCTGTGCCCATCTCCAACGGGCGCTGGCGCTCGGCCCGCGCAAGGCGCGCGATCAAAGGCGGATTGAACAAGCTTTGCGCAAGCATTGTTCTTCGCAGTCCTCTTCCCATCCCTAGCTTCTGGCAATCCGGTAGGCTGGCGGCCGGCCGAGGGCCGCTAAAACGTTGACAATTCTCCCCTTCGGGCGTATAAGGAGCAAAACCCATGCAAAGGAGTGCATTATGAAGTTTGCCTTGTTGCTTGTCAAAGAAGGAGCGAGGACCGATCTGGGCTGGTTGTTGTACCTGGCCTTGGGGTTTTTCCTGCTGATGGTGATCATCGGCTGGTGGGTGTGTCGGCGGGAGCAGGCGGTTGTCGCTGCGGCTGAGGCTGCGGCGCCTGCCGGCCCGGACCGGCCCTCTTCTCCGGAGGATGACCTGAAGATCATCGAGGGCATCGGTCCCAAGGTGGAACAGGTGCTCCACGCGGCCGGCATCCGAACTTTTCAAGATCTGGCCGATGCCTCTCCTGAACAGGTGGATTCGATCTTGCGCGCTGTCGGCCTGCAGATGATGAGCTCTGCCGGCTGGATCGAGCAGGCCAAACTGGCGGCCCGTGGGGACCTGGAGGGGTTGAAACGACTCCAGGGCGAGCTCAAAGGCGGGCGTCGAGTGTGAACGCACCGCGCTTAGACAGGGAAAGGTCCGCTTGGCCTGCCCGGTCGGTTGATGCTGATCGGGGCTGCCGGCTGAAGGTCAGAGCCAGCCGCCGGTGTTCAGCCGGTTGCGGATCTCGTCGCGCAGCGCTGAGAGCATCTCGACAAACGACTGTCTTCCAGAATAGCTGATCTTGGCGGCTTGATCTTCTAATCGGGCCAGAAAATACACGATCCACGACAGCCAGGTGCGCGGGTTATCCTGAGTCTGGGCGATGATCTGGGCGGCCTGTTCCAAGATCTCACGGATGTCGTCTTCCTTGCTCATGGGGTACTCCTTTCCGCCAGCAAGCTTCTGGCCCGAGCGACGATGGCGTCTACGGTCAGGCCGAATTGTTGATAGAGCACCGTGTAGGGAGCGGAAGCGCCGAAGCGCTCTACCGATAGGATCGCGCCCTCGCTGCCGACGTAGCGCTCCCACCCTAAACCGCGGCCGGCCTCGACCGCCACTCGCGCTTTCACCTGGCAGGGCAACACCGACTCCCGATAGGCTTGATCTTGCTGCTCAAACAGCTCCCAGCTCGGGAAGGAGACCACGTGGACGGTGATCCCTTCCTGGGCCAGGCGCTTGGCCGCCTCCACCGTCAAGGCGACTTCGGAGCCGGAGGCCATCAGGATCAGGTCAGCTGTCTCGCCGGGGCCGAATCGGGCCAGGAGGTAGGCCCCTCGGTGGAGCAGGCCGGCCTGGGTTCCCTCCAGCACCGGCACCGCTTGGCGGGTGAGGGCCAGGGCGGTGGGGCCGTGGCGGTTCTCGAGGGCCGCCTTCCAGGCTTGGGCGGTTTCGTTGGCATCGGCCGGGCGGATCACGGTCAGGTTGGGGATGGCGCGCAGCGAGGCCAGGTGTTCCACCGGTTGGTGGGTAGGGCCGTCTTCGCCCAGGCCGATCGAGTCGTGGGTGAAGACGAAGATCGAGGGGATATGCGAGAGGGCTGCGATGCGGATGGCCGGTCGGCAGTAGTCGGAGAAGACCAGGAAGGTGCCGCCATAAGGGACGATGCCGCCGAACAAGGACAGGCCGTTGAGAATGGCGCCCATGGCGTGTTCGCGCACGCCGAAGTGCAGGTAACGCCCGTGCGGGCTATCCTTTTGGAAGGGGACGGCGCCGTCGGTCTTGGTGTTGTTGGACGGGGTCAGGTCGGCTGAGCCGCCCATCAGTTCGGGCAGGATCGGCGCCAGGGCGTTGAGCACTTTGCCCGAGGCGGCGCGGGTGGCGATCCCCTTCGGGTCGGGGGCGAAGCTCGGCAGGTGGGTCTCCCACCCTGCGGGCAGGCGGCCGCGCAGGCGGCGTTCCAGTTCGGCGCCCTTTTCGGGATGGGCGCGCCGGAAGGCCGCAAAGCGTTGATTCCATTCGTCTTCCAGCTGTTGGCCGCGCGGGATGGCCTGGCGGAAGAAGTCCAGCACATCGTCAGGGAGGTAGAAGCGCGGCTCGCGGGGCCAGCCCAGGTGGTCTTTGGCGGCGTTGAGCTCCTCGTCGCCCAGCGGCTCGCCGTGCACCTTGGCCGTGCCCTGCTTGTTCGGCGCGCCGTAGCCGATGATCGTCCGGCAGAGGATCAAGGAGGGGCGCGGGTCGGCTTTGGCAGCGGTAATGGCGCGGTCGATCGCTTCCACCTCGTTGCCGTCGTCCACAATTTGCACGTGCCAGCCGTAGGCCTCGAAGCGCTTGGCCCGGTCTTCGGTGAAGGCCAGATCGGTCGGGCCGTCGATCGAAACGCGGTTGTCGTCGTAGAGGTAGATCAGCCGGCCCAGTTGCAGGTGGCCGGCCAGCGAGGCGGCTTCTGAGGCCACGCCTTCCATTAGATCGCCGTCGCTGACGATAGCGTAGATGTAGTTGTCGAACAGCTCAGGGGAATACACGGCAGCCAGATGGGTGGCGGCGATCGCCATGCCCACGCCGGTGGCAAAGCCCTGGCCGAGCGGGCCGGTGGTGGTCTCCACGCCTGGGGTCAGGCCATATTCGGGGTGGCCGGGGGTTTTGCTGCCCCATTGGCGGAAGCGCTTCAGTTCGTCCAGTGGCAGGTCGTAGCCGGTGAGGTGCAGCAGCGAGTAGAGCAACATGGAACCGTGGCCGGCCGAGAGGATGAAGCGATCGCGCCCCATCCACTTCGGGTTGCGCGGGTTGTGGCGCAGGTGGCGCGTCCACAGGGTGAAAGCCATAGCGGCCGCTCCCATCGGCAGACCGGGGTGCCCCGATTTGGCCTGTTGCACCCCGTCGGCGGAGAGGAAACGAATGGTGTTGATCGCGCGAGTTTGGAGGTCGTTGGTATTCATGCTTATAATTTTACCATTCCCTATGTTCTCCCCCGATCGCTTCTTGACTCACACCTTGGAGCGTCATCCCTGGGGGCCGGCCCTGACTCGCATCTTAGCGGCGGCGATCCAGGCGGTGGAACCGGGCGCGGCCGTGCGGCGTTTCGTGCGCCGACAGGGTCGCTCGCTGCGGATCGCCGATCGGGAGTATGACGTGCGAGACGTCCGACGGCTCATCGTCCTCGGGCTGGGGAAGGCCTCCCCGGCCATGGTCCTGGCCCTGAGCGATCTCCTGCCGCTTCCTGTTAGCCGCGGCCTGGTGATCGGCAAACATGTTTCGTCGCCCCTCCCAGCCGGGTTCGAGCTGATCCTAGGCGATCATCCGATCCCAGGCCTGAACAGCCTGCGGGCCGGCCAACGGGCGATCGAGCTGGTGAGCGGCCTGGAGCAGGACGACCTGCTGATTTGCCTGATCTCGGGCGGCGGCTCGGCCTTGATGACCGCGCCCCAGCCCGGCCTCGCCCTAGACGACGTGCAGGCGCTGACCTCGGCCCTGTTGGCCTGCGGTGCGCCGATCCACGAGATCAACATCCTGCGCCGGCGCCTGGACCGCGTGAAAGCTGGCGGCCTGGCCCGCCTGGCTGCGCCGGCCCGAGTCGCCTCTCTGATCCTGTCCGACGTGATCGGCGACCCGCTCGAAGCCATCGCCTCAGGGCCGACCGCCCCCGACCCCTCCACCCGTCACGACGCGCTGGCCGTCCTCGAGCGTTACGATCTGCGCTCCCGCCTTCCCCAGGCGGTGATAGCTGCCCTGCACGCCGCCCCCGAGACGCCCAAGCCCGGCGATCCGCTCTTCGAGCGGGTGCAGAACGTGATCGTGGGCAGCAACGCCCTGGCAGCCGAGGCGGCTGGAGAGCAAGCGCGGCGCGAGGGGATTCATCCGATCGGGTTGGGGAGCGATTGGCAGGGGGAGGCGCGTCAGGCCGGCTCCGACTTCGCCCGTCGCCTGCTGGCCCTAGAGGCCCCTCGGCCCGCCTGCTTGATCGCCGGCGGCGAGACCACCGTCGCTGTCAGCGGGCCCGGGAGGGGCGGGCGCAACCAAGAGGCAGCGCTGGCGGCCGTCCCGCTGCTGGCCGGCCGCGACGATCGGCTGATGGTCACCCTGGCCACCGATGGCGAGGATGGCCCCACCGACGCCGCCGGCGCAGTGGTGGCCGGCGATAGCCTGCTGCGCGGCCTGGCGCAAGGCCTTGATGTCGAGACCCATCTGGCAACGAACAATTCGCATGCCTACTTCGACGCTCTAGGCGATCTGCTGCGTCCTGGTCCCACTGGAACCAATGTCAACGACTTGTGGTTTGGCCTGGCTGTTTGACCTGCACAACCATCGTCGGGAGACATGCCGCTTATTGGCGGTCAAGTTCCAAAAGCACCTGGCGGAAGAACGCTTCGCTGTGTTGCAAGGCGTTCGTGTCCAGATGGGCTAGGTCGTCGGTCGGACGATGCCACTCAGGCAGCACCCCATCTCGCCGATGGCCAGTGATGGTGAGCACCCGAAAGCCATATTTGGCGGCCACTGCGCCCTCGGTGTAGGCCCCGCGGAACGAGAAGGAATGGGCGTCCCATTCCGGATGGCGTGCGGCCACCTGTTCAGCGATCTGCAGCAGCTGGGGATCGCTGCGTACGGTCAGCAGAAAGGTCTCGTCGGTCAGGTAGGCCGGTGAGGCCTGGGTGCCCGCCACGCTGTCTACTGTGAGCCAGATCGCCTCTGGACCTAGCTCGTGCTGGTGACGGCGGGCAAAATCCTCGGCTCCATAGCAGGCCACCTCCTCGCAGCCGGTGAGCACTGCCCACACGGCTGTGTGCTGCAGGCGGTGTTGGGCCAACCACTCGGCGGTGCTCAGGACGAGCGCCGCACCAGAAGCGTTGTCGTTGGCGCCCACGGTGTAGGGGGTGAGGTCGGCTTGCAGGGTGATGGCGAAGATCGTCAGCAGGGTAAGCGCGAAGGGCAGCGAGAGGGGCTTCCACAGAGCGGTCGGCCAGAGCCCCTCTAGTAGAAACAGCACAATCAGGAGCACCGAAGCCGCCAATCCGATCGGGACCAGCCGGCTAAAGAAGCGCACCCAGCGCTCGCTCGAGAACACCAGCGGGGTGCGATGGGTGTCCAGATGACCGCTGATCACCACCTTGCGGCGCACTTCCCCTTGGGGCGCTATATACGCCCAGGCGTTCTGGCTCCTTCCTTTGGGCAACACCCAGCGCAACAGGTTGGGGCGAAAGGCCAGCTCCAACAGCACCGAGATCAGGGCCGCCAGGCCCAACCCTGCAGCGATCCAGGGGGCCAACCGCCAGCGGTCAGCCGTCCAGAGCAACCCCTCGGCGACCAGCAAGATGGCGGAGAACAAGGCATACGGATACCAGGCCGATCGAGCGCTGATAAACTGCTCGGTTTTGGGCTCTAGGCCGGCGGCCTGTAAGATGCGCGCAGCATAGACGGCTGCCTCAGCCTCCTTGGGGGTAGTGGATCCACGCGGTCCGATGGTCTCAACCAAATAGCGCAGGTGATCGAGAGTCGCCATAGGCTCTCCTTGTGGTGGAGGTAGTGCTAGAGATTATACCCTTTTATGCCGAACGAATCTGCGTTCGATCCAACCACATCAAGGTATAGCCCAGCGCAACCGTCGCGAACGGATATAATCAGAAGCACAAGGGTATACTTGGCCCAAACGTCCTGATCGTTGCCCGTCCACTCCCGGTCCACCGAGTGCGAGAGGAGCCCATCTGACTGCCGAATACACTCTCTACCTCACCTCTCTGGCCTACGGCGGCGATTCCCTCGGGCGCCTGCCGGATGGCCGTGCAGTGTTCGTGCCCTTTGCCCTGCCTGGCGAGCGCGTTCGCCTGGCGCTGACCGAGGAGAAGCGTGGCTACGCTCGCGCCCGCCTGCTGGAGGTGGTGGAGGCCTCGCCCGATCGCATTGCGCCGCGCTGCAAACACTTCGGCTACTGCGGGGGCTGTCATTACCAACATCTGCCCTACGAGAAGCAGCTGCGGATCAAGACCGAGATCTTGCGCCAACAGTTGATCCGCATTGGTAAGCTCCCCGACCCTCCGCTTCGACCGATCGTCCCTAACCCAAACGCCTGGAACTACCGCAATCACGTGCAGTTCCATCTGACGCTACAGGGCCGGCTGGGCTATGTGTTTGTTGAGCCGCAGCAGGGGTGCGCCCCGCCTGGCCCCGGCCCGACGGTGTGTCCGATCGATGAATGTCATCTGCCCGAGGAACCGCTCAACGCTCTGTGGCCTTCCCTGGAGTTCGAGGCCGGCCTGGACCTGGAGCGGGTATCGCTGCGCCTCGGGGCCGACGATCAGGCCATGCTCCTCCTGGAATCCGAATCGGCCTCCCTGCCGGCGGTGGAGATCGAGGCCGGCCTTTCGGTGGTGCACCTCCACGGCGATCACCCCGTGGTGCTGGCCGGCGAGCCCCACATCTTCTTTCGCGTGCGCCAGCGACTGTTCCGCGTCTCGGCGGCTTCCTTCTTCCAAGTCAACACCCCCATGGCCGAGAGGATGGTGGAGCACCTGCTCGAACACCTGCCGGTGACCGCCTCCGCCACCCTGCTCGACGTCTACTGCGGCGTAGGCTTGTTCTCTGCCTTCTTTGCTCCCCTCTGCGGCCGGCTGATCGGCGTGGAGGCCTCGCCCGCCGCTTGCGACGATTTCGTGGTCAACCTAGACGAGTTCGATCATGTAGAACTGTATCAAGCCCCAGCCGAACAGGCCCTGCCGACCCTGGCCGATGCCTTGCCCGCCGGCAGCGTGGTCATCGTGGACCCGCCGCGGGCCGGCCTGCACCCAACCGCCCTCCATGCCCTGCTGCGCCTGCGCCCGGCCCACCTGGCCTACGTCTCCTGCGACCCAGCCACCCTGGCCCGCGACACCGCCCGCCTGCTGCGCGCCGGCTATCGCTTGGACCACGTCACCCCGTTTGACCTCTTCCCTCAGACCTATCACATTGAAAGCATCAGCCTGTTCACCGCGACTTAAACCGTTGGGCGATTCAGCCCTGCGCCTGGAATTCCCGCAGGCGCCTCGCCTGGCCATCCAGGCCCGCCTGCGCGCCCTCTCCTTCCTGCTGGAGGCCGATCCCCTGCCGGGTGTGATGGAGACTGTGCCGGCCTACACCACCCTGGTTGTCCACTACGACCCGGCCCGCCTCTCCTACCATCAGGTGGTGAGCTGGGTGCGGGAACGGATCGGCCGGGTGGAGGACTCCGCCGCTCGTCCGCCGCGCCGGATCGAGGTCCCGGTGCGATACGGCGGCGATTCGGGGCCGGACCTCGAGGCGGTCGCGGCCGCCACCGGCCTTTCTCCAGCCCAAGCGATTCGCCTCCACGCCGAACGAGTCTACACCGTGTTCCTGCTCGGGTTCGCCCCTGGTTTTCCCTACTTAGGCGTGCTTCCCCGGCAACTGCGCCTGCCGCGCCGCGCCTCGCCTCGCCCGCGGGTGCCGGCCGGTAGCGTGGCCATCGCCGGCTCCCAAACTGGGATCTATCCCATCGATTCGCCCGGCGGCTGGCACTGGATCGGCCATACCCCGCTGGTGCTCTTCGATCCCCGGCGCGAGTTGCCTTTCCTCTTCGCCCCAGGCGACCGAGTGCGCTTCGTGCCCATCGAGTGACAGTCGAAGTATGTTGGAAGTCCTGGAAAGCGTGGGTTGGGTGACCGTGCAAGATGGCGGTCGGTTTGGATGGCGCAGGTTCGGCGTGCCGCCCTCCGGGCCGATGGATTGGTTCGCCCATCGGGCGGCCAATCGGCTGGTGGGCAACCCCCCTCAGGCCGCCGCCCTGGAGATCGGCTTTGGAGAGGTGACCCTGTTGGCCCATCGCCATCTGGTGCTGGCAGCCACGGGCGTCGGTTATCGGGTCTCCACCGCTCTGTGGACCTTTCCGCTGTGGACGTCGTTTGTGGTGCGGGCCGGCGAGACGGTGCGCATTGACCGAACGGGGTGGGGCAACTGGGCCTACCTGGCCGTGGCCGGCGGGTTGGAGACCGAGATGCTGCTCGGCTCACGGGCCGCCTACGGCCGCGCCGGCCTAGGAGCGCCGCTGACCGGCGGCGATCGGCTGCCCGTGGGCCGGCCCTCCGCCTCGTTGGACGAGCTGGCGGCCCGCACCCTGTCGGCCCAGTCGCTTCTCCCCTATTCCCCCTCGATCTGCGTGGATGTCATCCCAGGCCCTCATCAGAATGTTTTCACAGCCGAGGGCCGCAGGGCCTTCTTTGAGAGCCCCTACGCCTTGATCGAGCCCTCCGACCGCACGGGGTATCGGCTGCAGGGCATTGCGGTGGAACGCGCCGATCGCAACGAGTTGCCTTCCGAGGGCATGGCGCCGGGCAGCGTTCAAGTGCCTGCCGATGGGCAGCCGATTGTGCTGATGGCCGATGGCGGGACCACCGGCGGCTATCCGGTGATCGCCGTGGTTGCTCGCGCCGATCTGCCGCTCTTGGCCCAGCTTCCTCTGAACGCTGGCGCGGTTCGCTTTCGAGCGACCACGGTTGACGCTGCTCAAGCCCGTTACCGTGCCCTGCTCCATGTCCTAGACAACGCCATCCAAATCGAGGAGAATCCCCATCGCCTAGCCCAATAGCTGCCTTCTCGATCTCATTTCCCATTTTCTCGCTCTCAGAAAGGCTATGGATCTCAATTGTGATCTCGGCGAATCCTTCGGTCGGTACACCCTCGGCGATGATCGTGGTCTCCTCCCGCTGGCGACCTCGATCAACATCGCTTGTGGCCTCCATGCCGGCGATCCGCTGGTGATGCAGCGAACGGTGCGCTGGGCCAAAGAGCATCCCTTGAACATCGGTGCTCATCCCGGCTGGCCAGACCTACAAGGATTTGGCCGTCGTGAAATGGCCCTCTCGCCCGAAGAGACGGAAGCCTTTGTTCTCTATCAAATCGGTGCGCTGGCGGCCTTTGTGCGTGCCGAAGGTCTGAGCTTAACGCACGTCAAGCCGCATGGCGCGCTCTACAATCAAGCGGCGCGTGACCCAGCCTTGGCCGAGGCGGTGGCGCGTGCGGTTCGGCGCTTTGATCCTGGTGTGATCCTGGTCGGGCCGGCCGGCTCGCATTTGATCCGGGCCGGGCAGGCGCATGGCTTACGCGTGGCTGTCGAGGGTTTTCCCGATCGCGCTTATCTGCCCGACGGCTCCCTGATGCCTCGCCATCAGCCAGGGGCGGTGGTCGAGACGCCCGAAGCGGTTGCTCGCAACGCCGTTCGTCTGGCTCAAGAGGGGATTCGCCTCGGCGAAAGGGTTTGGCGGATGGACACCCTGTGCATTCACGGCGATCACCCTTGGGCGGTCGAGAATGCTCGCCAGATTCGCCAGGCCCTGGAGCAGGCCGGCGTGCCGATCGCTCCGCTGGGTTCCGCCTGACCGCTTCGGACTAGAGCAAGAAGTTATACCAGTAGACGCCTACAGCTATCAGCAAAATCAGGCCTAGAGCGCGGCGCACCCCGGCTTGCGAGAAGCGCATTGCCCCCATGTGGCTGCCGATCAGCGCGCCGGCTATGCCAACCGCAAGCAGCGGCAGGCCGAACTCCCCCAGGGAAAATGTATCGCTAGCGACGCGGCCCAACAGGCCGCTCAGCGAATTCAACGCGATAAACGCCCCGGCCGATGCTGCGGCCTGTTTGACGGTTCCCCATTGCATCAGCACAATCAACGGCGAGAGGAAAATGCCGCCGCCAATCCCGAGCATTCCCGATAGCAAGCCGATGATCGTTCCGACCAACAACGAGAGCCACAGTGGGATCGGACGCGGCGTCCAATTCGGCCGCTCGCTGAGCGTGGGGAAGGCGATCATGCGGAGGCCGAGGTAGGTCAACACCAGATACAGTAGAGTGAAGTAGGTCTGCTCCGAGATCTTGAGCAGCCCTCCGAGAAACGCAGCGGGGATGGAGGTGAGAAAGGGAAACAACAAGGATAGGCGGAAGTAGCCGGCCCGCAGATAGCTGCTAAAGGAAATCGAGGCCACAACGATGTTTAACACGAGCGCCGTGCTGGCCATGACTTCGATCGGTAGCTCGAAGAAGCTCATCACCAGCAAATAGCCCGAGGCACCGCCAAAGCCAGCACTCGAATAGACGATCGCTACCAGAAAGATCAGGGGATAGAGAAAATACACAGGACTGGCCACAATTCACTCCACACAGAGGGGGTAAGACCTCTTGGTGCTGCCGATGGTTCTGGGCCGGCCTTGCAGGCGCCATCTTCGGGGTTGCGCTCGGCCTGGGACGCGGTGCCTATGATACTATGATTGTAACTTGTTGGCAATTATTGTCCACTGTAAAACTCTATGGGTTTTGGCTGAGTTATAATCGTGTCTATGAGATACATTCTTGCTGTTGACATAGGCGGCACGCAGTTACGAGCAGCCGTCTATCCGATCGATGAACCGATTGCGATAAAAGTGGAACGTATTCCCAGCCATGCCCCCGAGGAGACCGTCCTTGAGCGATTGGTGAGCCTGGCGAGGCATCTTTGGCCGCCCGACGGGTCGGTGGACGCCATCGGCGTCTCGGTAGCCGGCCCAACCGATCCACGCCGCGGCCTGGTGATGACCACCCCTAACATCAAAGAGTGGACAGATTTCCCCTTGGCAGATCGCTTGCAGGAGCAGCTAGGCCCGCCGGTATACCTGGGCAACGATGCTAACCTTGCTGCGCTGGCCGAGTGGCAATTTGGGGCCGGCCGTGGCCACCACAACTTGCTCTACCTGACGATCAGCACCGGCATCGGCGGCGGCGTGATCGTGGACGACCGCTTGCTATTAGGAGAGCACGGCCTGGCTGCCGAGCTGGGCCATGTGGTGGTGGATTCGAGCCGCAGCGCCCCCATCTGTGGTTGCGGCTTTCGGGGTCACTTGGAAGCTTTCTCCTCCGGCACCGCCATCGAGCGCTACGTAGCCACCGAATTAGCGGCCGGCAAATCCTCCAGCCTCGCTGGCCGGCCCTCGGCCAAGCAGATTGCCGAGGCGGCTCGAGAAGGGGATCGCCTGGCCATCAAAGCCTTCAGACGAGCCGGGACCTACCTCGGGATCGGCGTGGCCAATTACCTCCATATCTTCAACCCTTCTTGTATCCTCCTCGGGGGTGGCGTCTCTCGAAGCGGATCCCTATTACGCGAACCCTTCGAGGCCAGTTTGCGAGAACATGTCTTCCATCCTAGCTATTTGGACGACCTAACGATCGCCTACGCTGAGCTCGGCGATGATGCCGGCCTACTAGGGGCCTTTGCCCTGGCTAGGATGCGGCTTTCTCTTGAACCCCTCTAGCACAACCGATCTCCCCCTCCCAATCCCATCTCGATCATAAGGAGTCTTCTATGCAACCTATGAAGTTACCCGGGCCCAAGGCGCGGGCCTTAATCAAGCGGGACGCGGCCGTGATATCGCCCTCTTATCCGCGCAGCTATCCGTTTGTCATAGACCATGGGAAGGGAACCGAAGTCTGGGACGTCGATGGCAACCGCTTCCTGGACTTCATGGCCGGGATTGCCGTAGTCTCCACCGGCCATGCCCATCCCAAAGTAGTGAAAGCCATTCAGGAACAAGCCGAAAAATTCCTGCACATTTCGTCAGACTTCTATCACGAAACATGGATTCGCCTGGCCGAAAAACTGGCCGAGATCGCCCCCTTCCACGATAACGGCGTCTCGTTCATGACCAACTCCGGCACCGAAGCGGTTGAGACAGCCATCAAACTGGCCCGCTACCACACCGGACGCAGCAATTTCATCGGCTTCACCGGCGCCTTTCACGGGCGCACCATGGGCGCCGTCACCTTCACCGCCAGCAAGCCTAAATACCACCGCGGCTTTTACCCGCTGATGAACGGCGTCGTACACGCTCCTTTCCCCAACCCCTATCGTCCCATCCTCGAGCGGCGTAAAGGCGAAGACTACGGTGAGACAGTGGTCCGCTACATTGAAGAACAAATCTTAGGGCCAATTCTACCGCCGGAGGAAGTGGCCGGCATTCTCGTGGAAACCATCCAAGGCGAAGGCGGCTACATTGTTCCTCCCCCAGGTTTCTTCCCGGCCTTGCGCAAATTGTGTGACAAGCATGACATTTTGCTGATCGTAGACGAAGTGCAATCCGGCATGGGACGCACCGGCAAATGGTGGGCTATCGAACACTTCAATACCGAACCCGATGTGCTCACCACCGCCAAGGGAATTGCCTCGGGCTTGCCCTTGGGCGCGTGCATCGCTCGCCGCGAAATCATGGACTGGGAAAAAGGCTCCCACGGCAACACCTTTGGCGGAAATCCCATCTCCTGCGCCGCTGCCCTCGCGACAATCGAGTTGATCGAAACAGAATATATGTGCAACGCAGCCGAGGTCGGGCAGTACGCCCTGGACGTTCTAAGCGAGATACAGGCTCGCCATCCCTCCATCGGCGACGTGCGCGGCATCGGCCTGATGATCGGCGTGGAGTTCGTGATGGATCGGGAAACCAAAGAGCCGGCCGAGAAGTTGCACGAGCGCGTGATCGAACTGGCGTTTGAGCGTGGTCTGCTGCTGCTAGGCTGCTCCAAGAACGTCATCCGCATCGCCCCACCCCTCTCCATTTCGCGCAGCGAGATGGACGAAGGACTGAAGATCTTCGAGGAAGCGATCACCCTAGCCGAAAAGGAATTCAGCCTATCAAAACCCCGCAAGGCTCGACAACCCATCCCTCTCAACTAGCGTGTCCTCCCAGACGATAAGCACGCTCCCACAGATCGGCGTAGGCAGCGGCCTCGGCGTCCCAACGCGCGTCTTCCCAACCCAACACGTCCTGGATGCGGGGACGGATATGCGGCAGGAGGTCGAGGCCGCCGCGCGGCAGCAATAGCCCTAAGCGCAGACGACGCAGCAGCAAATCGTCCAGGTGAACCACTGCCTCGGCGCGGGCAGCTTGCCGCAACTCCGCCCAGAGATAGGGCGTGAATGGGATCGGTTCGAGATCCGCCGGGGCCATTTCCTGCTCAAACGGCCTTGGGCCATAGCGAGCTAGCCATCGCAAACGATGGGAGGCCGGCAGCACTCGTGACAAGGCTTCGATCTCGGCCTCGGCAGGCAGGGGATTGAGGATAGGAGCGTTAGGAGGATAGGAGACCGCCCCAAGGCGACGGCGCACGGCCCACAACGCCTGGCGGGCCATGATGCGAAAGGTGGTCAATTTGCCGCCGCTCACCGTGAGCAGACCGTCTTCCTCCCAGATCACATGCTCACGCGACTCTTTGGACGGGTTGGCTTGGCCGGTGTTGACGACCGGTCGCAGGCCAGCATAAACACAGAGCACATCCCGCGCCTCAAGCGCTTGTGCAGGGAAGGCGGCTTGCAGGGCTTCCAAGAGGTAGTCCGACTCCGCCGAGCTGACTGTAGGATCGGTCTGCGGCGGTTGACGATGATCCACATCGGTGGTGCCGAAGAGAACCACTCCTTCCCAGGGAATGGCAAACACTGGCCGGCCATCGCGCGGGTGCAAGAAGGATATTGCGCGCCGCAAGGGCAGGCGATCGAAGGGCAAGACCAGATGGCTACCCCGCAATGGCCGTAGGCGTGCCGGGCGCCCAAGCAACTCCCGCAAACCGTCGGCCCAAGCACCGGTGGCGTTGATCACCAGGCGCGCCGTCACTTCGACCCGACGTTGCGACTCGCCTGAGGTATCCTCTACTACTGCACCACACACATGACCGTTATGGGTGCGCAAGAACGTTGTTGCCTGGGCATAGTTCAAGGCCAGGGCGCCATCCTCTACGGCTTCGCGCACCAGACGCAACACCAGCCGCGCATCATCGGTGAGGGCGTCGAAATAACGGTAGCCGCCGCGCAGGCGCGGGGTCGAGAGAGGCGGACAGAGTTCCCGCAGGTCTTCGACCTTGTAGGCGCGATGGGACCACTGGCCGGCCATCAGGTCATACACCACCAGCCCCAAGCCAAACATCCAACCTGGTAGCGGATCACCTTCGAGACAGGCGTAAAGAAAACCTAAACGTTGAATCAGGCCTCGACCTTGGCGCAGCAAACGCTCGCGCTCCCGCACCGACTCCAGAGTGACCCTAATCTGGGCGTTCTTGAGATAACGCAGGCCACCGTGTACCAGCTTCGAGGAGCGTGAGGAGGCTCCTGAGGCGAAATCATGGGCTTCCACCAGCGCCGCCTGCAGGCCGGCTTGGGCACATTGGCGCAAGATCCCGGCCCCGGTGATGCCGCCGCCGATCACCAGCACGTCCCATGTTTGATGTTGGAGCACTTCCCAAGCTTGTTGGCGATCGCCAAATGTCCAGCGCTCTGCCATAGCTCACTCGCTCAGCAATTTGCCCGGGTTCATGCAGCCTTCCGGGTCAAAGACACGAAACACGGAACGTAAGGCGTCCAGTCCAAGGGGTGAGAGTTCTGCCTCCAGATAGGGCGCGTGATCCAAGCCTACCCCATGTTGATGGCTGATCGTTCCTCCCAGCTGCTGAATGGTCAGGCTGGCGGCGTGTTTCATGGCGCGCCAGCGAGCCTGAAGCACCTCAGGGTCGGGATGGAGGCGGAACAGAAAGGTGACGTATACGCTTGCCCCATCCCGATAGACATGGGAGAGGTGAGCGAAAGCCAGAACTCGCTCCCCCTGGGCTTGCATGGCTTGTTCGATAGCCGTTGGAATGACACGGGCTGCCTCGGGCAAACGTGACCAGGGCACAGCGGTCTCGAGGGTATCCACGGCCACGCCGATCTCCCACAGGGTGTTGCGCAAGTAGGGGGCACGGAAGCGGTTTTTCTGCCACTGGCGCCCCACCGCCGGTCCGGCAAACCACCCTCCATACCGCCGGCACAGGGCGATCACCTCGCGCCGCGTTCGGTGCACCCGAGCGCGCGATCCAGTGAGCGCCAGGACAAGCAGGCAGCGATCTGGCCCGTAGCCGATCCAGCGCAGGCCGCGCTCGACCCAGGTCGCCCAGGAGGCACCCACCAGCCGCAGGGTGACTTCGGTCTCCAGGGCGTCGCTCAGGCGCAGCATGGAGACGGGGTGTTCGCCTTGAACGATCTCCCGCGCCGCACGCATTCCCTGTTCGAAGGACGGGAAGAACACCCCGTGGAATTCCTCGGCCTCGGGCAAAGGCTTCACGCGCACCCGAGCGTAGGTGATCACCCCCAGGCGTCCTTCGCTGCCTAGCACGAGTTGACGCAGGTCGGGGCCGGCGGCGGAGGCCGGCGCCAGTGGCAGGATGAGGGGCCCTCGCGGCGTTTCCACCCGACCCCCGACAAAGAGCTGCTCGATGCGACCATAGCCCAAGGATTGTTGGCCGCTCGAGCGCGTCGCAACCCAACCGCCCAGGGTGGAATATTCGAAGGATTGGGGAAAGTGGCCGAGGGTGTAGCCATGAGACCGCAGTTGTTGTTCCAAGAGCGGCCCGGTCACGCCGGCCTCGAAGGTCGCTACCCGACTGTCCTGATCCAGATCGAGCAGACGGGTCAGGTGGGTCATGGAGAGGGTGAGTACCGGCCTTTCTGAGGGCAGCGGATTGATATGGCCGACCACGCTGGTCCCGCCACCGTAGGGGATGATCGCCGCGCCGGCTCGGCGAGCGTAGTTCAGGGCCTGGGCGACTTCTTCGATGGAGGTTGGGAAGGCTACGCCATCTGGGAAGGTGGTTACACGTCCGTAGCGTAGATCGATCCAATCGGGGAGAGATTGGCCGCGGGCGTGAAGGAGGCGCGTTAGGGGTGAGGCGTCCAGGCCGGGGTAGGGTGGGAGGCGAGAAGCGCCCAGGACGGCGATCATGGCTGATTGGGGCGCGTCCGGCCCAGGGTTTAGAGGGCCGAGGCGCTCGAGGAGGTATTCTTGAGCTGAGGGAGGCAGAGCGTAGTGGACGTTTTCATCGCCCCAGCCGTTCCAGCGTTTCATAGGCTCTCCTCAGGGAAGGCTTTTTGAGGTCAGTTGTAGGTCGGTATCCAACGTTCTAGGGTATTTTGTAGTGTATCACAGAGATGGCCGCTGAAAGTTGGCGTATAATCACTAAAATGCCGCTGGATCGCTTTGTGTTTTCGCAAACTGCACTGCAGGATTATTTGGATTGTCCACGCCGCTTTGCGCTGCGCTACCTGGAACGCTTGGAGTGGCTGGCAGAGGAGGCCGAGCCGGCGCTGGAGTATGAGCGACGTCAACAAGAGGGGCAACGGTTTCATCGCCTGGCTCATCAGTTGATGCTGGGGTTGCCGGCCGAGCGTTTGGGGTTGCTGGCTACGTCGCCTGAGCTGGCACGTTGGTGGCGCCATTTTGTGCAGGCGTTCGGCGACCTGCCGAAGCAGCCAGCCGTGTATCCGGAAGTGATGTTAGGGGCGCCGTTGGGCGCGCATTGGTTGATCTCCAGGTTCGACTTGGTCACGGTGCAGAACGGAAGGGCCCGTATTTATGACTGGAAGACGTATCATCGGCGCCCGAGCGATGAGTGGATGGCCAAACGGATGCAGACGCGCGTGTATTGTTATCTGGTGGTCGTGGCAGGACATCATTTGAACGGCGGCCAACCGTTTGTGCCAGAGCAGATCGAGATGGTGTATTGGTATGCCGAGTTTCCAAACGAGCCGGCCGTCTTCGCTTATAACGCGCAACGTTTTCGCCAGGATCAGGCGCTGCTGGAAGGACTGGCGCAGGAGATCGAGACGCGCACGGTCTTTGAGCTAACGGAGGATAAGCAGATGTGTTTGTTCTGTTCGTATCGTTCGTATTGCCAGCGCGGGACGACAGCCGGGGATTGGCACCAGGCCGAGGTGAAGGAGGAGGAGGGGGTAGGTGAGTGGTACTAGTTTCATTATCTAGCGGATATTCATCTTCAACTTTGAGGGCATCGTCGAACAGAAACGGGCCGGCCAATCGTCGAGGATCGGCCGGCCCAGGCAGAAATTCACACACTATCGATTGCCAGCATCCTGAAGATGGACGGGGTGGGCGGAATTAAGACGCTGGCGTTGCTGCTCCAAGGCTAGGCGCTTCAGGTGAGCTACGATGGCTGCCATGCCGTTCAAGCGCTGGGGGGTGAGCACGTCGTGCAGTCCCATGGCCATGTAGAAGTCGGCAGGCAGGGCCAACATTTGTTCCGGCGAGGCGCCGCGCAGTCCTTCGGCGACCATCGCGGCATAGCCTCGCACTGTAGGGGCTTCGGCCGGCACATCGAAGTGCAGAACTGCGCCGGACGGGGTCCATTCGATGAAAAGGAACACCGGCGTCATGCACTCCGGAACCGGCTCCATAGAGTCGCGTTGAGGGATCAACCAGGCCGGCAAAGGAGGTAAGCGACGCGAGTACTGGAGCAGCAACTCCAGTTTCTCGCGCCCTTCACACCAGCGAAATTCTTCAACAATTTCTGCCAGCCGAGGGAGAAGTGCCTCGCTCATGGGTTTGGGCCCTTTTCAATCGGCGCGCCCACCAGGTTGCCCCATTCGGTCCAGGAGCCGTCGTAGTTGCGAACGTTAGGATAGCCCAACAGGTAGCGGAGGACAAACCAGGTGTGGGAGCTGCGTTCGCCGATGCGGCAGTAGGCGATGATTTCTTTGTCAGGGGTCAGGCCTTTGCCCTCGTAGAGCGCCCGCAATTCTTCCGCCGATTTGAAAACACCGGTCTCCGGATTGACCGCCGAAGCCCACGGGATGTTGACCGCGCCTTTGATATGGCCGCCGCGCAAAGCGCCCTCTTGAGGATAGTTGGGCATGTGGATCAGTTCACCGGTGTATTCCTGAGGCGAGCGAACGTCTACCAAGGGTAAGCCCTGCTCGATGTGGCGAAAGACGTCGTCGCGGAAGGCGCGAACGCTGCGGTTGGCCGGCTTGGCCTTGTAAGAGGTGGGCGGATAGGATGGAACCTCGGTGGTGAGAGGGCGTCCTTCCTGGGTCCACTTCTGCCGGCCGCCGTTCATGATGCGCAAGTGAGGATGGCCGTAGTATTCAAACAGCCAGAAAGCGTAACAGGCAAACCAGTTATTCTTGTCGCCGTAAAAGACGACGGTTGTGTCGCTATCGATTCCTAGGCTGGAACACAGCGCCTCAAATTGTTCTTGGGAGATAAATTCGCGGCGGATCTGATCTTGCAGCATGGTAAACCAATCTACCTTGACTGCGCCGGGGATGTGGCCGGTCTCATACAGTAAAGGGTCTTCGTTCGACTCGACCAGACGGACCTTGGGATCGTTCAGGTGTTCTTGAACCCATTCGGTTTCTACCAAGTATTCGGGGTAAACATAGCCGCTCATGGTCTTTCTCCTTATGCTAGATTTCTATATAGTTTATTATAAAAATTCGGAGGGATTTTGTCAATAATGTGCGAGGTGTTTCGAAAAAGACTAACAGACGAGAATGAACAACGGGTGAACGGGCGTCAGGTTAAGCCCCTTTTGAGCGTAGCGATCTGGGTTCTTTCTAGCGGCGAGGAGGACACCGTTTCTCTGGGAAAAGGTGGAGCATCTTCCTGTTCCCTCCCCTTGCTCCGTCAGCGGTTATGGATCAGGACAATTGAGTATCCTGAATGCCGAATTCTTCCCCGAACTCGCGCAGGAACTTCTCTTTGTTGGCCGAGCGGGCCACTTTGCCGCTGGAGGTCTTCAACACCCACTTAGGCCCCACAAGACGCAGGTAGCGTATGGCAATGGCTGAATTTTTGGCAATGTGTTTGCGGATGGCATCGGCAATTTGTTCTTGCTCGGCTTGGTCGTTGATATCTACTTCGGCTACTAGCGCTACTTCTTCGGTCCCTTGTAGCGGGTCGAAGATACCGAATGCTACCGTGCGTCCAGGATGAACGCCGGGTATCTCACAGGCCAGGGATTCGATGTCTTGAGGGTAGATGTTCCTGCCGCCCACAATAATCATGTCCTTCTTGCGGCCAATAACGAACAATTCGTTCTGGGCCAGGTAGCCGTAGTCGCCGGTTAGGTACCAGCCATCGGGCAGGAAGGCTTTTCGGGTGACGTCTGGCCGATTGTAGTACTCAGTGAGCATGCAGTTAGATTTGAGAGCGATCTCGCCGATATGCCGTTCGGGGAGATCCCGACCGTGGGCGTCCACAATGCGAACTGCAGCGTTGGGCAGGACCTGGCCGCTGGACATCATGTAGAGGGCGGGCCGGGTATCTAGAGCAAGATGGGCGAGATGTTTCTCGTGGAAGGCTTGGCGGTCAATTTTTTCCACGTAAGGGGGCTGGTTCAAATCGTTCTGGGTGACGGCGAAGACGTTTTCGGCCATGGCGTAACAGGTTTGTAGGGCTTCGAAGCGCAAGCCATATGCTTGGAAACGTTCGTAGAACATCTGGTGGCTCTCAAAACGCACCGGCTCGGAGCAGTTAATAATGGCACGCCACGAGGAGAGATCGACGCCCTCGATGTCGCGATCGCGGATTTTCTGGGCGCAGAAGTTGTAGGCAAAGTTGGGCAGCCAGGTCAGTGTGCCGCGGTAGTCGGAAACAGCTCGCAGCAGACGCCACGGAGCGCGCACCCAATCGAAGGGCGACATCTGAACCACATGCACACCGCGCAGGATGGGCATTAAGAAACAGGCGATGAGCCCCATGTCGTGATACAAGGGCAGCCAAGAGACGATCACATCGTCTTGGGTGAGGCGGATGGCCGCGCTGTAGGCGTCTAGTTGATTAAAGACGGCGCGATGGGAAAGAGCTACGCCTTTCTGCAGGCCTGTTGTTCCGGAGGAGTGTTGCAGGAGCACAATGTCGGTCGCCTGACGTTGTAGGCCAGGTAGGTGGTCGAAGTCGAGGTGTTCTTGGCGTGGGATGCGGCCGGCCACGAATACTTCTCGCACGGTGCTGCTGCTGGCGGTCATCAAGGCGTGGACCTCGGCTTCGAACTCTGGATAGGTGACGACTGCCGTCGGACGAGTGTACTTGAACAGAGCGCTTAGATCGGCGCGATAGCGCTCTGGCGAGAGTTTTTCGGTCAAGAAAGGCATGATGGAGGGGATGGCTCCCAGTAGCACTGCGCCCCAGTAGGAGTACACTAGGTCTTTGCCATGCTGGAGGATGAGGATGATGACTTCGCCAGGCTGAATGCCGGCTTGGGCATAGGCCATGGCGTAGTCATTGGCGCATTCAACTAGCTCGCGATAGGTGATGCCATAATCGGGTTGATTGGGGTGCTGGAGGGTGACGATGACCCGCTCTGGTTCACGCTGGTAAAACTCGCGTAGGACTTGGCTGAAGTTGTTCATGCGGCTTTTCGAGATAGGATCAGTTGGCTAAGTTGTTCGAGGTTATCAAATGTGGATGCGTTGAGTTCGGTGTCGGCGATGTGAACGCCGAACGTATCTTCAACGAACAAGGCCAGGTCTACCAGGCTGAAGGAGTCGATAAGACCGCTGGAGATCAGGGGTTCGTCGGGTCGGATGGTTCGTTTGGGTTGTTTCAGGATCCTTTCAGCAATGAATGAAGACAAGGTTTGTTGGATTGAATCGTGCATCATCTGTCTGTCTCCTGGGCGTATGAATGGGGTAATATGCCATGAAAAGATTGACGACAAATAAATTTTTGAAGGATAGGGCGGAGCAGGGAAGCGAGATGGGCTTCGCCTTTGGGGTCGCGATGCACAAGGTCGTTGGCAAAGTCGTCGGGAGGCAAGGCGTTCCAGAGATCGTAATATGGATAGGCATGGCGATCCATCCACTCGGCCAAGGTCTGGCGATAGGCATCGTAGGCCCAGCGTGGATAGAGGCGATTGTAACGAATCTCGCGGTTCTTGCCAGTGGCGATAAAGATCGGTTCGTTGATCACGACCACCGAAGCCGGCTTGGCCATCTCCTGGCCTACCCGAATGGCGTCTAGGAGCAGAGAGTCGATTAGCTTAGATCGTTTGTCAGGGTTGGGATAGTGAAGATAGTTCAGCTTGTCCGAGACATCGGGAGGAACGACGGCGTGATCGCTTGGCGTGGCGAAGCCGTTGTCGTGACGGGTTGCGGTCCACATCAGGCCGTAGATTTGGTTCATGAGCAGGTTCTTCAGTCGTTTGCGTTGAGCAATTGGAGTTCGTTCCCAGAGCGAGGGCGGAGCGCGGCGGCTATAGGGTGCGGCTGGCAAGGTTAGGCGATGCGTTTGGGCGATGCGCTGCAGGCGATCGGCGTTGGGGAGGAGAAATTCCATGTCCTCGTTTTTGCGATGCAAGCCGTTTAGGGTGATCAACCAGAGCACCAGGTCGGGATGATAGTCTAGAGCGTATTCTAGGATCAATAGATCACGCAGCACTGAGGGCCAAGGGTAGGCTAGGTTGTAGGCGACAACTCGACGCCCGTCGCAAGAGGTTAGGCCCAGGGCAGTGATCTGGGCCGCTAGGGTTTCGTCGGCGCGCACACGGCCGCCCCAGGCGGCCGAGTCGCCGAGCAGGATGATGCGGAATTCGTCGGTCGGTTTGGGGCCGGCGGAGATGATGTGGCTGGAAAATAGGCCATCTAGGTCTTCGGTGAGAGCGACGTTGTAGTCTCGGATATGGTAGCCAGGAGCGGTCGAATAAGGAAAGCGGAGCCGGCCCGGCCAAAGGAGGTTGTATAGCGAGAGTTTGCCAATGGAAGGATTCCACCAGGCAAAAAGCAAGTTCAGCGCGACGAACAGCACAACGGCTTTGAGCAGAAGGCGAAGGGGGTGAATCGAGGTAGACATGTCAGGCGAGGCCGAGTAATCTTAGGAAGACGGTGAATGCTAGCTCGGGCGTGGACAAGGCAAAGAAGGCCATGCTGAGCGAAAAGTAGATAAAGGTCAACAAGGTGCCGCCGATGCGCAGTCCTTGCTGCACCCAAGGATGGATGTCTGGGGAGGAGAAATGTACACGGGCGAATTCGCTCCAGCGGTTCTGGACGAACAATCCCAGGCCGTGCCACACGCCCCACAGGGCAAAATTCCAGGTTAGGCCATGCCACAGGCCTATCAATACCATGGTGGCGACCTGGCCGATCAGCAGGATGAGGGCATCGGGCAGGGCGCGTTGAGCACGTAGGGAACGGGTGAGGGGATTGAAAACGTAGGCGCGAAACCACTGGGTGAGGGTGATGTGCCAGGCGTTCCAGAATTGGGTGAGGTTGGGTTTGAGGAAGGGCGCGTTGAAGTTTTCGGGCAGACGGATGCCCAATAGCCGGCCCAGGCCAATGGCGATGTCGGTGTAGCCGCTGAAGTCGAAATACAGGCGTAAGGCATAGGAGGCCAGGGATAACCAGAGCCAGCCAGGCGCCAAGGCTTGAAAGACAAAGCGATCGTTGATGGAGATCAACGCCAATAGGTCGGCGATCACGAATTTTTTGAAGAGCCCAGTGGTCAGACGCTGTAAGACGGATAGCCAGTCGTCCGGTTGGAAAGGCAGGGGAGAACGCAGCTCTTTTACGAAGCGCTCCAGGCGATCGATCGGGCCGGCGGTGAACGAGGGGAAGAAGATGGCATAGTTGACATATTCGGCTAGCGTGACCGGCGGTAGAAGGCCGGCTTGACGATCGCGCAGGGTGTGTAGCAGACGAAAGGCAAGGTAGGAGAATCCTAGCCAGGGGAGGGGGGCCGGCGTACCGTCGGGGTTGGAGGTAAGGAGAGCCCCGATCAGGGCCATGCTGCGCTCGGTTAGGGAGGGGGATTTCAGGACGAGGAAGATCGCCAGGAGAAGGAGGATCAGGCCTGGGGGGAGGAGGCGGGGCGATCTGTTCGGGAGGGAGATGCCGATTAGGAGGACCAGGAACCCGCTCAGGATGGGAAGGAACCGCCGTAGGGAAACCGGGGAGGTGAAGGGGGTTTCTTCGGGGAAGAAGCGCGCTGAGAGCAGGATCGCGCCAAGCGTTCCCAGTAAGACGGCAAGCGATAGAGCGTTTTCGGGAAGGCGGCGCGTTTCGGGCGGCGTGGTGATGGCCCAGCCCAGTAGGGTTAGGAAGAGGGAGAGGGTGGGCAGCCAAAAGTCCCAAGGCGCCGTTTTGGGTTGCAGCCAGTAGATGACCAGGGCGCTGACAAGCATCAACGCCAGGGGGCGACCACGGCGAACGCGACCCAGTACGGCGGCGATTGCTGTTAGGATCAGGATTTCAACAACACCCATCAGAAGCCTTGGTAAATCCACTGTGGGGTGGTGTCAGCGGTGAGGACGATGAGGGCAATGGCGATCAAGGCTAGGAGCAGGGCCAGCAAGTTCTCGTGGGAGAGGAGGGCGAGGAGGATCTTTCGGAACATGGGAGAGACAGGGCTTAGGTCTGACCGGCGGTGGCGCGTAGGTGGGCTTCTATAAAGTCGTCCAGTTCGCCATCCAGAACGGCTTGTGCGTTGCCGCGCTCATGGTTGGTGCGGTGATCTTTGACCAGTTGGTAGGGGTGTAGAACGTAAGAGCGAATCTGGTTGCCCCATTCGGCCTTGGTGTATTCGCCGCGCAGGATGGCGATCTCTTCTTCGCGTTCGGCTTTTTTAAGTTCGAGCAAGCGGGCTCGTAGGATGCGCATGGCGAATTCACGGTTTTGGGTTTGGGATCGCTCGTTCTGGCAGGTGACCACGATGCCGGTAGGGAGGTGGATCAGGCGAACGGCGGTGGCGTTTTTCTGGACGTTTTGCCCGCCGGCACCGGAGGCGCGAAAGACTTCCATTTTGATGTCGTTGGGGTCAATCTCTACTTCTGGGTCGTCCATAGCGACTTGGGGCAGGACTTCGACCAAGGCAAAGGAGGTGTGGCGCCGATGAGCAGCGTCGAATGGGGAAAGGCGCACCAGGCGATGGACTCCTTTCTCGGATCGTAGGTATCCGTAGGCGTATTTGCCGTTGACGGCAATGGTTACCGACTTGATGCCGGCCTCTTCGCCGACGGTGCGATCGAGGATTTCGGTTTCGTAGTTGTGGCGTTCGGCCCAGCGCAGGTACATACGCTCAAGCATGGCGGCCCAGTCTTGGGAGTCGGTGCCGCCGGCGCCGGCATGGATGGCCAGGATGGCATCGTCTTCGTCGTAGCGGCCGGAGAACATGGCGTTGAACGAGCGCTGCCGCACTTCTTGTTCGATAGCCTGCACTTCGGCGTCCAGTTCCTCCCGCAGGCTTTGGTCGTTCAGTTGGGTCAGTTCGAGCGCGTCTTGAATGCGGCGCAGGAAGGCCTGCCAGTCCTCCACCTCAGCGCGCAGGCGGGCGGCGGCCTTGCTCACTCGTTGCGCATGGGTCGAGTCGTTCCAGAAATCGGGGGCTTCGATTTGTTTTTCCAAGTCGGCCAGTTGAGCTTGTTTGCCGGACCAGTCAAAGGCGCTCCAGGAGGTAGTGGATGGTGGTCTGGGCCTCGGTTAGGCGTTCGATCAAATCGTCCATACGGGTTCCTCCAGAGAAGGGGGTGGGTTAGGAGAGGACTCCGTCCACGAAGGCATCGGGATCAAATGGCGTGAGGTCGTCGGGTTTTTCGCCCAAGCCGGCAAATAGGATCGGGATGCCAAGCTCACGCTGGATGGCGAAGGCCATGCCTCCGCGAGCAGAGGTATCGAGTTTGGCTAGGATGATGCCAGTGACGTGTACCGCTTCTTTGAATTTGCGAGCCTGTTCTAGCGCGTTCTGGCCGGTGGTGGCGTCGAGTACCAGCCAGACGTGATGCGGCGCTCCAGGCAGGGCTTTGCCCACCACGCGATGGACTTTGCGTAGTTCTTCCATCAGGTTGTAGCGGGTCTGAAGCCGGCCGGCGGTGTCGATCAGCACGATGTCTACATGGCGAGCCAGGGCGGACTGGACGGTGTTGAAGGCCACTGCGCCGGGATCAGACCCCGGGGCGCCCGCGACTACCGGGACGTTCAGCCGCTCGGCCCAGATCTGGAGTTGATCCACGGCAGCGGCGCGAAAGGTGTCGGCGGCGCCGAAGAGCACGGTCTTGCCCTGGTTGAGGAAGCGCGCGGCCAACTTGGCGGCGGTGGTGGTCTTGCCCGAGCCGTTCACGCCGACAAGCAGGATCACGTTGGGGCAGGCGGAGAAGTCTAGAGGCGGTGGATTGTCTAGGCGGGTGCGCAGGGCGGTTCGCAGGGCAGTGCGCAGGTCGTTGGCGCGGGTCAGGCCGCGTTCGCGCACGACGTCTTGGAGGGAAGCGATCACGTCTTGGGTGGTTTCAATGCCCAGGTCGGCCTGGATGAGCAGAGCTTCCAGATCGTCCCAGGTTTCGCGGGTGATCTCGGTTGCGCCGAGCAGGGAGGCCAGACGCCCGAAGGCCACGCGCCCGGTTTTGGAGAGACCTTCTCGCCAGCGAGAGAGTAGATCAATCATAGGCAGTTTATCACGAACGATTTAAGAGGGTGCGCACAGCGTGAACCACTTCGGCACGAGGAACGTGAGTCTGTTCGCCGCTGCGCAGGTCTTTGATGGCCACGACTCCTTGGGCGATTTCATCGGGGCCGATGGTGAGGGCCAGTTGGATCTTCAGGCGGTCGGCGAATTTGAACTGTTTGGGCAGGCGAGCCGGCTCGGGGTAGGTGATCACCTTGAGGCCGGCGGTGCGCAATTCGCTGGAGAGGCGCAGGGTGTGTAAGCAGTGATCGTCGTCAAACATGGTCACCAGGATCGGTGCTGGGCTAGGGATGAACGCCGGCGCCAGGCCAGCTTCTTGGAGGATGATTCCGATCACTACATCGCCCATGGCGAAGCCGCAGGCCGGCAAGGGTTGCCCACCCACATCAGCCAACAGGTTATCGTAGCGACCTCCACCTAAAATGGCCCGTTGCACTGAGCCGCTGACGTCGAAGCCTTCAAAAACCGTGCCGGTATAGTAAAGCAAACCGCGGGTGATGTTGGGGTCAAAGGCAACGTAGTCTCGCACGCTGAGTGCTTCCAGGGCGTCGAAGAGACGGGTCAATTCAGGGCTGGTCTTCCAAAGCGATTCATCGATCAGCAGTTCTTTGAGGTGTTTCACTTGATCGGGGGTGAGACCGATCTCCAGGGCATAGGCTTCCCATTTGGCGGGGTCCATCTTGGAACGGCGGTCGATCAGGGTGAGCACGTCCATGCGTTGCTCTGGCGGGATGCCCAGGGCTTCAAACTGGGCGTTCATCAAACGACGGTCATTGACCAGGATGCGGGTTCGTTGAGGAGTCAAGCCTACTGAGCGCAAGAAGGTTACAGCGACGGCGATCAATTCGGCGTCGGCCTCAGGGGAGTTGGCGCCGATCAAGTCTACATTCCACTGAAAGAATTCGCGCGAGCGGCCTTTTTGGGGTTGTTCGTAGCGCCAGAAGGGGCCAAAAGACCACCAGCGCAGGGGAAAGACCAACTCTCCCTGGCGAGCTGCAATCATGCGCGCTAGGCTAGGGGTGAGCTCAGGGCGCAGGGTGACCAGATCGCCGCCGCGGTCGGTGAAGGTAAAGGCCTGCTTCTTGACCAGTTCCTCGCCCGATTTGGCGGCATACAGTTCTAGAGATTCGATGAACGGCCCATCCCATTCTTGATAGCCAAAGGCCTGTGAAGCGGCGCGAGCATTTTCATAGATGAAGTTGCGCAGCGCCATTTGTTCTGGATAGAATTCGCGCGTCCCCTTTACGGGTAGGATCTTTGAAGCCATGGATACTCCACTGCGGTGGGTCTGTGAACGGTGTGAGGCGTTTTGGTATAAAGCGGCTCAAAATTCAATCGCTTAATTTTACCGTGATTCTGGTATAATATTCATCTACTGCCTAGGTAAGGATTTTACCGCTATTGGGCGATCTCGCCAAATATCCTTCCATCGGCATGGAAACTTTCGGCCGGGCCGGCCCAGGTGCCAGACGAAACGCTCGGTTGCTAGCCCAGAAAACCACGAAATGCCCTACCCATTCACAAGGAGAGCACTATGCAGATCAATTATCAAGAAACCAGCAAAGACTTGTTGACTCGTATTGCCATTCATGAGAAGTATGGTTCGGCCAATATTGATGTTTGGACGGCCGAGCTTTTGAAACCCCAGCCGGGGATGCACATCTTGGATGTGGGGTGTGGGGCCGGTAAACAATCCTTCTTGCTCGACAATTATACCCAGGGACAAGCGCACATCATCGGCGGCGACATTTCCGAGGAGTTGCTCAACCTGGCGCGACAGAAGAACCAAGCCCGCGGATCCAAGATCGAATTTCGTTATTTGGACTTCAATCAACCGTTTCCCTTCCCCGACGAGTCGTTCGACTTGGTGGTCTCGGCGTTTGCCATTTATTACGCTTCGGATTTGGAGTTTACCTTTCGCGAAGCCCATCGGGTGCTGAAGCCGGGTGGACGGTTGTTCGTCTCCGGTCCTTTGCCCGAGAACAAGAAGATGTTCTATGACATCATTCGCGAGGCGACCGACAAACCGATCCCTCCCATGCCCGGCTCCAGCCGCTTTAAGGGGCCGATCTTGGAGACCATTCAGCGTATCTTTGCCCATACCGAGTTGCACACCTTTGAAAATCACCTGAGGTTCCCCAGCGTGGAACCGTTCATCGAGTACGTTCGTGCTTCGCTGAGCGAGGATCGCAAACTGTGGACGCCGATGTTTAGTAACCATGAAGAGTACGAGGCGTTGATCGCCCGCATTACGGAAGTGGCTCAGCGTTGGTATGAGCGCGATGGCAAGCTGGTGATGACCAAAGTGGTCGGTGGCATTCTGGCTGCCAAGTAAAGCGATGAATTTCTTTGGGCGACGTGTCCTGTTTCTCGGCGCGCACCCCGACGACATCGAGTTGGGGTGCGGCGCTTTGCTTCATCACATCGTGCACAACACAGATGCAGATGTGTTGTGTGTGACGCTTTCAGACAATCAGAAGAATCCCGCTCTGTGCAACCTGGTGGAAGAACATTATCGCTCTATGGCTGTACTGGGTGTACCTCGTGAGAAAATCGTCCTAGGCCCCTTCACCACGCGACTCTTCCACGAGTCGCGCCAGGAAATCCTGGAGTACATGCTTCAACTGCGACGCGAGTATCAGCCGGACTTGATTTTTGTGCACTCACGTTGTGATATTCACCAGGACCACAATACGATGACCGAGGAAGCGTTGCGGGCTTATCGCGGCATCACCGTTCTCGGTTATGACGTGGTGCGGTCATCGTATGACTTCTTTCCCCACTTCATCGTGGAAGTGAGCGAAGAGGATGTGAACAAGAAGGTTGAGGCGCTAGCGCAGTATGAAACGTATCGCGATCGGTATTACTTCAACGCCGAATTGACGCGGGCCATCATGATACGCCACGGTGCGCTGGCCGAACGGCCGTTTGCTGAGGGATTTGACATTTTGCGCATTGCCGGCCGCTTTGGGTTTGGATAATCCACCCTTCATCCCCCTACCAAGGCGATCCAAGCCGGCGGCACCCAGAATTTGCCTAATCCGAGCGTACTGAGCGCCAGAGAGACCAGCAGGATCGCTAGGCCTAGCCCGATCAAGATCCGATCCCGCGTCCTGTACTCCAGCTTTTGGAGCCAGGTGCGCGGGCCAATGCCAAATGCTCGCAGGTCCATGGCATCGATGATGTCTTCGCTGCCGATGATGGCGTGAATGGTCACCGGTACCATCAAGGGGCCAAGTTTGCGTACTTGGGCGATCAGCCCCCCTTCGATTTTCTCCAACTCATAACCGCGTGCCCGTTGGGCATCCATGGTCATTTGGAAGTCACGCGCAAAGGTGGGGATAAAACGCATGGTCAAATCCATAGCGTAGGCAATCTTATCGGGCAGGCCCAACCCCCGAAAGGTGACGCCATATAGAGCGGGGTTCAAGGTGTAGGGGATGAGGATGGTCATGATAGCGATGCTGAACACACGCACGAACTGGCTCACGCCGAAGAAGAGCCGCTCCACCGTGATGTCTAGAGTGGGACGCCAACCGAAGAGGGTGAAGGGGGCTTGTAAGCGCCGGATCAGGTGTTCTTGTTCGTAGACTTCAATACCGCCGCGGCCGGTTAGGAAGGTGAAAAAGGCAAAAATGGTGACAAATCCAATAATGAAGAGCACTGCTCGACGGATCTCCCACCAGCTTACTTTCGATGTGAACAGGAAAAACAGAGCTGTGATGGCGAAGAACAGCAGGTAACGCACATCCCAAAACGCCAAGGTGGAGAACAGGAAACAGGCGTAGAAGATCATCCAGGCGCGGGGATCAAAGGACTGGATGAGGGAGCCTTCCCGTTGACGATAGCGCCAAGCAACAAGCATAGCAAGATATCTTCAAACCGTAAGGCCGGTGATCGGGATGGCTTCGCTCAACCATCAGATTGATCGAACACCCGATCACCGACCGCTGCAATGCTCCAAATTCTAGCGACCGGCTTGTCGCTGTACGGCAGCGTAGGCCGTCACCAGCAAGGGCACCAGGATGGCGGCGAAGATCAGGTTCGGGCCGGCCGCCGGCAAGAACTCACCCACAATCGCAGCTGCTGGGCTGAAGCCATTGATCCAGATGTCTGAGATGGCGGCAAAGCCGATGCCCAAGATGTTGCCCAACATGCCCCAGATCACAGCTTCAGCAACAGTAATGTTCTTGCCAAACGCAAAGCGCACCACCAACACCAGCACGTAACCGATCAGCAGGGCGATGCCGGCCGTGAAGGCGATCGGTTGATCGCCGAACACGTTGTTGGCCGGATCGAAGAACATCATGTTGACCTGATCGCGGTTGAACAAATACACTAGGGTAGCCAGCAACGTCAGCGCGCCGCCTGCCCAGAGGACCATATCGGTGGCCTTCTTGCGCTCGCTGAACAGGGCCGGCAGGCCGGCAATGAACCCGATCAGCCCATTACCGATGCTCCACTGCGGCGAGAGATCAAAGCCCGAAATGGCATCGCCGAACATATTCCCCACCGCGCCGGTGAAGAAGCCCACGATCGGCCCAAAGGTGTAGCCGAAGAACATGGGAATGGCGATGGCCGGCCGGAGCGCCACCTGGCTCAACGAGGGCACCACAAAGACCGTGGCGTTGAAATACCAGGAGAAAATCGCATACAACGCTGCCCCGATGGCCATCCATACCACCTCGCGCGTGCCTACTTCCCAGGCCTTGTTGTCCTTCGTGAAGTAGTGCACTGCAAAAGCGATCAACAGGCCTAGGATCACAAAGAAGAAGCGCAGACCTAGGGTGGCGTTGTCGGTCTGGAAGCGCTCGATGCCCAGCAGATTGCCCAGCACGAACACCAACACAGCAAAGACCGCCAAGATTGCCACTAGCCAAGTAAGAACTGAACGCAGACGACTATCCATCTCCCACTCCTTTCTTGAGTTTATTCTGGATTTACATGCCCGCAGAGCGGCAGGATGCACCAAGTCAAAATCGAGACGTATCTCACACTCAAAGGTGTGCCAACGCTTCAGCGCGTAGGAAACGCCCCGTCTCTGCAAAACGTTGGAGGTTCAGCGACAGCAGCGAAGTAGGCAGAAGACGACAAGCCTGCAGACGGGCAAGATCGCACAACACCTCGTAAGGTGGCCCATCAGCCACTAGCCGTCCATCGGCAAACAACAGCACGCGATTGGCATAGATCACCGCCAGGTCAACATCGTGAGTGATGAACAACACGGCCTCAAAGCCAGGCATTTGCAGGATGGAATCCATGAAATTCATATAGTTTCGATAGTCTTGGCCGGCTGTGGGTTCGTCCATCACCAAAATCCGTGAACGCATGGCCAGGATGGCGGCGATGCTCACCCGTTTTTGCTGTCCAAACGAGAGCGCCAGTGGCGGATCCTCCTCATACTCAGACAAGTTGACGATCCGCAGAGCTTCCTTCACATCCAGTTCGATCTGCTCTTTTGGATGCTTGAGGTTGGTCGGTCCAAATGCTAATTCTTCACGAACCGTCGGCGCAAACAGCATATGGCTAGGGCTTTGAAAGACATATCCCAACGTACTGGCGATCTCGGCTACGCTTGCTTCGCGAGTATCTCGTCCATTCACCAAGACGCGCCCGCTCTTCGGTTTGAGCAGGCCGATAGCATGCTTAACAAACGTAGTCTTACCGGCCCCGTTTGGTCCGAGTACGGCGATCACATCGCCGCGTCGAATGTCCAAATTGATATCGTGCAGAATCTCCTTCCCGGGCTCATATTCAAACGTCACATTCTCGAACCGGACTAGCGGTTCCCTTTCAGACCCATTGCCGGACGCGCCGGGCAAAATGTGGATCTGCGGGAGAGCGCTGGTCTCCCGGCGCGCTCGTTCCAAGATACGCTCGGCTGGGAGCTTGATCTCGTGATAGTTCACCACTTGTGATAACCCATTTATATCGCCCAGGTAACGGATTTCTCCTTGTTCTAAATACATGACCCGCTCTGGCTGGATTCGCAACACGTCTTCCACACGGTGCTCTACCAGCAGGACGGTCATCCCTTCATCGGCCAGGTTGCGGATAGTTTCGAGGGCCTCCGCAGCCGAAGCGGGATCCAGACTAGCCAATGGTTCATCCAGGAGCAAAATCGAAGATCGCATAGCCAGCACGCCGGCCAGGGCTACTTTCTGTTTTTCGCCACCAGAGAGCAAGAAGGTATCGCGATCGCGCAGGTGTTTGATCTTCAGGTGTTCCAGGGCTTCTTCGGCGCGCCGCAAGATCTCATCGCGTGGTAAGCCTAAGTTCTCCAAGCCGAAGGCCACCTCGTTGATCACTTTGGTGCCCAGGATCTGTCGCTCCGGGTCTTGGAGCACGGTGCCCACCTTTTGTGAAATGGTGGCCAGCCTCCACTTCGAGGTATCCTCACCGTAGATCAGAATCCGCCCATGCAGCTCGCCTTTGTAACTACGTGGGATCAAGCCATTGATACAACGAATCAGGGTGGTTTTTCCGCAACCGCTGGCTCCGGCGATCAACAGCACTTGGCCGGCATAGGCCTCAAACGAAATGTTGTGCAGGGCAGCTCCTGATCGATCGCGATAACGAAACGATAGACTTTCGACAACTAAGGGAATTTGGCTCATCGGCTCCAAATTATCAACGGGGAACCAGGAAATGTCAAGGACAAAACTTTTCGGCAGCAGCTCACTTTTTAATCTGCCATGCGCAGCTCAAACGGGGGAAGCAGATTCAACTTAACCAACGCACAGCGCGGTGATCCCACATCGATCACCGTCGCCGAACCGGGATCACATCCAAGTCGCTGGAAATGATCCAGCGGCAGGCCAAGGTAATGAGCAACTGCCAGCTTGATGGGATCGGCGTGAAATACACAGGCCACGACATCCTTCGCTTTATGCCGACCCACGATCTGCTCCAAGGCTGTAACCACACGAACTTGCATCTCGATGAACGACTCACCCCCTGGAAACCGAAACCGAGAAGGAGCTTGCTGGACCAGATTCCAAGCCTTCAAGCGACTCAACGCCTTCCACGAACGACCTTGCCACGCTCCCACATCTGATTCGATCAACCCCGCTTCGATCTGGACCTCCAGGCGGTGGAGGCGAGCGATCGGCTCTGCCGTCTCGATCGCTCGTTCTAGCGGACTAGAGTAGATGGCGGCCAATGGGACCGAAGCCAGCGCCTGAGCCAAGGCCTCGGCCTGCTGGCGACCCCGTTCGTTCAGGTGAATGCCAGGAAGGCGTCCGGCGGCTTTGTGATTCTTGAGATAATCGTTTTCTCCGTGACGGATGAGCAACAAAAGGGGCATCGTTCGCTTCTCTTATTGACGTTGAATCAGCTTTAGAATGGAGCGCATCTGTCCTTTGAGCGATTCGTATTGGTTCTTCAGAACGTCCATGGCGCCGCTTGGGAGGGTAGCCAGGTTGCCGCCACTCAGGCGGAACAAACGCCGATATTCTTGTCCGATGCGGCGCATCAGCAGCCGCGACTTGCGCAGGCGGGAATTGAGTTGCTTTTGCTGTTCAGGGGTAAAGTTGCCGAATTCGTATTTGAAAATATCGGTCTTGATCTCACCGAACAGAATACGATACAACTCCACCGCCAAGTATTTACTGATCAAGTTCACCCGTCCTTCCTTCTCCAATCGTCGCACGCTCACTTTGATCTTGGCTCGACTCAGCACTCGCAATGGGCGAAACTGGCTAGCGCGTCGGACCAGGTCGTGATCCTCAGCCAGTTTGAGTTGCTCGTTGAAGCCGCCGATACGTCGAAATAAGCGCTGGCTGATGATGATGCAAAAACCAGGGGCGTGGGGATCGGCAAATTGGGCCAACTTGATGGCTAAATTGGCAAAATCGTGCAACAAAAGATCAAGGGGATGATCGGAGAGAGGGAGAACCTCGCAGGTCGCCAGGTCGAGGAAGCGTTCTTCCATCTCTTCGTAGACATTTTGCAGAAACTCTGGGTCTACGCGGGTGTCGGCGTCTAGGAAGATCAGGAAATCTCCCCGGGCGATGCGAGCGCCGTTGTTGCGTCCAACGGCCGGCATGCCACCCGGCACAATCCGCGCGCCACATTCGCGGGCGATCTCCACTGTGCGATCGCGCGAGCCGGCATCGGCAATGATGATCTCAAAATCGCGGAAGGTCTGGGCGTGCAGATCAGCAAGCAGGCTGGGCAGCAGGATTTCTTCGTTTAGGGTAGGAATAATGATGCTAAATTGCATGAAACTACTTGATTCGGCCTTTTAGTTCTTCGATCTCGTCCTGGGGCAGGTTCGGCAGATGGCGTTCGCTCTCCAGGCCTAGCGCCTTACGCTGCGCCTCGCGCCATTTCTTCAAGCGCTCGTTCACTTGAGCCTCATATCCTTCGGAGGAGGGCTCATAAAAATAGGTTCCAAGCAGACGCCGAGGCAGGTATTGTTGTGGGACGAAGTGCCCCTCGTGCTCGTGGGGATAAATATAGCCTTTTCCGTGCCCCAGGGCATCGGCATCGCGGTTGCTGTCCATCAGATGGCGCGGCGCCGATACCTGGCCTTCTTCTTCGAGAATCTTCATGGCCTTAAAGTACGACGTAGCGCTGTTTGATTTGGGCGCCGTGGCCAGGTAGAGAGTAGCTTCTACGATTGGATAGATGCCCTCTGGCAGACCGACGTAATCGAACGCTTGCGCAGCGGCAGCCGCTACCACCAATCCCATTGGGTCGGCCAAGCCGATGTCTTCACCGGCCAGGATCAGCAGGCGCCGCAAGATAAACCGCGGATCCTCGCCGGCGTAGAGCATCTTGGCTAGCCAGTAGAGCGCCGCATCTGGATCCGAACCGCGCACGGACTTGATGAACGCCGAAATGGTATCGTAGTGCACATCGCCGTCTTTATCGTAAAGCACCGCACGGCGTTGAATGGACTCTTGGGCGATCGCCAACGTGATATGGATCACCCCATCGGCGTCGGGCGGGGTGGATTCGACGGCCAGTTCTAGAGCGTTCAGGGCGTTGCGGGCATCGCCGCCGGCCACCTCGGCCAGGTGGGTGCGCGCTTCGGGGTCGAGCACGATGCGACGTTTGCCGTATCCCCGCTCCGGGTCGGCTAGGGCGCGGTCGAGGATCAGGGCTGTCTCTTCAGGGGTTAGGCTGCGCAATTGAAACACGCGTGAGCGCGAGATCAAGGGCTTGATCACCTCAAAAAACGGGTTCTCGGTGGTTGCGCCAATAAACGTGATCACTCCGGTCTCAATGTGGGGCAGGAGAGCATCTTGCTGAGCTTTGTTCCAGCGATGCACCTCGTCTACAAACAGAATGGTGCGCTGGTTGTACAAGCGGCGGCGCTCGAGAGCCTGCTCAACAATGGCCTGCAGTTCGGCCTTGCCGGCCAAGATGGCCGAGATGGTTTCAAAATGGCTGCGGGTGGAATTGGCGATGATCTGGGCGAGAGTTGTCTTTCCTGAGCCGGGCGGACCAAAGAGAATGATCGAGGAGAAAAGCCGATCCGATTCGATCGCCCGACGGAGCAATTTGCCCGGCCCAACAATGTGCTCCTGACCCACGAACTCCTCCAACGTGCGTGGACGCATGCGCGCCGCCAACGGCGCTTCGCTCTTCATGCGTTCTTGCAAAGAGTGGTCGAACAGATCAGGCATAGGCGCTCCGCTACGTTGATTTTACAACAATTTGTCCGGCAAATTATCAAGACCCAACCAGGCCGTTCCTAGATCAGCCTTAGAGCCGCGTCACGGATGAGGAAGTTGTGTTCCTCGTCAATCGCAAACATCCGGCTATGGGCGAGGATGGTTCCATTCCACAAAATCACTTCCTGGGAAACATAAAAAGCCGTTTTTTTGGATGAATTTACGCCTGCTGCATAACCCCAAAAAAGCCTCTCCGCCTTTTTTCGGCGAAGCCTGTCCATCTGAATCAATTTTTCGGCGCAAACGGCGCGGCGTCAAGGAGAAAATCAGCTTATGGTCATCTTGCTCAAGACAGGTGGCGCAGTGTTCAGGCAACGGGGCGCCGTCTGAATTGGGCGATTGTCCAGAAAAATCGAAACGGGAGGCGATTGGCCTCCCATTTGATTTCTCGTATCTGGTGGATTTTCCAAGGCGCCCCCTAGGAGATGGTTCATCGGATGGGCGTTGAGCGGTTAGCGCTCAAACACCCAGCGATCTACATCACGGTGCCATTCCACTAACTCATCTGGCTTAAACCACAAGGCCACTTCTTGAACTGCCGTTTCAGGGCTATCCGAAGCGTGGGTCAGGTTGCGACCGACTTCCAGGGCGAAGTCGTGTCGCAGGGTACCCGGGGCGGCTTCGCTGGGTCGGGTGGCGCCCATGGTCTGGCGGACGGCGGCAATGGCGTTAGGGCCTTCCCAAACCATGGCCATCACCGGAGCTGAGGTGATGTAGGCGATCAGGCCTTCGTAGAAGGGTTTGCCTTTGTGAATGGCATAGTGTGTTTCAGCCAGTTCTTTGTTTACCATCATGAATTTGGCGGCCACCAGGCGCAATCCGCGTCGTTCGAGACGAGAGATAACTTCCCCGATCAGGCCGCGTTGGACGCCATCGGGTTTGACGAGCACCAGGGTTCGTTCCACGTTGTTCCTCCGAAGTATCAAGAATAGGGTTGATGAAAGCAAGTTTGCTAGAAGTTATCTCACAAATCTGTGAAATGATGTATACCACGCTCATCACGATGATCGAGGTGAGCGATGGACCGGACAGACGAGCAGTGGGCCGTAGTAGAACCGCTTTTGCCCGAGGAGGTACGCACCCCACCGCGCAAAGCGGCCTCTTTGATAGTCTCCTGCTTAAGATTAATCGCCCGGTTCGCGAAGACTGCCCAGAATCGCAATAAACTAAGGAAAACTCTGCGCTCTCTGTGTTCTCAGCGGTTTGAATCTGCAGTCTGCGCTCAACAGGGAGACTAGCTGTACGTACTTGGACGATGAACGCCAAGAGACCCTGTAAAAAGCGCCGAGGACGCAGAACGTTTTGCTCTGCGCGCTCTGCGCTCTTTATAGGGATCACACGACAGATAGGAATAGATAGTCGGCCGGCCAAACGTCCTTGGCAGGAGTGCTTGGTCATCGGCAGGCTAACGCAGCAGCTCTTCGGCTTTTGTGTAGGCATCCAGTGCGTCTTGCAGCCGGTTGGCCCGCATGTAGGCATCGCCAAGCGTCTGCCAGATGGATACTTCTACGGGGAAGCGATAGAGCGCTTCTTTCAGGTCGAATGTGATTTCGTCCAAGAATTTGCCCTTGCGGATCAGGTTGCTGTACAGCTGCAGGGCGTCAGGGATCTTGCCGCGTTGCAGGGATTCTCGCGCTGCGGCCAGGATGGAATCGAGCGGCGGCTGGAGGATGTTTGCGCCACGGGGGCGAGCCCGCTCGGCGGTTGCTCGAGGTTTGGCTTCGGGTTGAGGGGCGGATTCCGCGGTGTGAGCCGGCGGTCTGGGCGCTTGGGCTTTGGCCGGCTTGGCGGTGGGCTGCGGGGAGAGGCTGGGAATTTCGGGTGTCCAGTCGGTAGGACGCGCAGGGGGAGGCGGAGGAGGGGTTTCTGGCTCTTCGCCGCGCAGCCATTCTGGCAGTTCTTCAAAGGTTTCTGCCGATGGGGGAGTCTTGGAGGTCGGTTCTTCTACCTCGCGCAGCCAGGCGGGGATCTCGGTATCGGCGGAAGGCTGGGGCCCTGGGCCGGCTCTGGGTACCAGTTCGATTTCTCGCGACCATTCGTAGGGTTCTTCGGCTTGGGGCGGGGCGGCGGCCGGCGGAGAAGGTTCTTCTTGATCTAGGGTTTTTAGCCATTCGTCCAGGTTAGCGCCCGACCAGGTGAACTCGGCCTGAGGCGTTTCGGGTGTTTGGGCAGCCGTCGGGATGGGGGATTCGAATTGGGACGACCAGTCTGAGGAGGCCAGGGCTTCAGCCGCACTTTCTTGCGTGTAGCCAGGATGTCCTAGGGCTTGTTCTAGAGGTGGTTCCTGGGCTTCTTCTTGGAGGGCAGCTTCAGGTTGTATGGCTGGTGGAGGAGAGGCGGGGAGAGCGGTAGGTGGAGGTGTAACCGGCGGGGGTTCGGTGGTCATGAATTGCGCTACCCATTCGGGCGGGCGTTCTAGGCGGGCGGAGGGGTCGGTGATCAGTTCTTCGGGGCTAGCGCCTTGTTTAGCGGCTAGGCTTTCGAGCCAGCGCAGGGCGGCATCTTGTTCGTCGGCGCTGGTGCCCAGGCGGCTGAGGTCGATGCCGGCCGGTTCGGGGTGCGAGGGGGTGGCTGGCCCAGCCGGCTCTTGCGTGTAGCCAGGATATCTGTCAAACTCTTTCTGAAAAGGCTCCTGAGTTTGTAATGGGATAGCGGCTGACGGCGCTTCAGCAGGGGGCATGGAGGGAGAGAACGTCTCCCATGGCAGGGAGGTGGAAGGCTCAGCAGCTTTGGGGAGATGCTCTTCTGCGCGGGAGAGGTCTCGGGCGGCGATGTCGGGCTCCATGATGCCTTTAAGCCAGTCGGGCACATCGGCGGGGCCGGCAGGGGGGGCCGACGGGGGTTCAGGTTCAGTTGGGGCGAGGGTTTTGAGCCAGTCGGGGAGGTCGGTCGGGGCGATGGATTCTTCTTCGGAGGGGGCCATCGCTTTGATCCAGTCGGGCAGGTCAGCTTTGGTCAGTTCGCCTTCGACAGGTTCTTCGTCGCTGATCTGGCTGCGGGTGAAGGCAGCTTCGTCGAAGGTGCCAGTGGCAGGGCCCCAGCCAGCTGCGCGCATCCATTCGGGGATGGCGTCTTCTGTCGGGGGGGTGGATTCGATAGGGGTCGGCGCGACCGGCTCGGGCGGGGTGGGAACCGCTTCGAAGGTTTGGAGGAGGGAGTCGGTCAGGGGGGCCGATTCGGTCTCGAGGGAAGTTTTCAGCCAGTCGGGGGGTTCTGTGCCGGTTTCTGCCGGGGCCAGGGTTGGCATGCTCCAGGAAGGAGCGACTTCGCCAGAGGGTTCTTGGTATTCGAGGCGTTCGAGGGTGACCGATTGGGAGGGGACTTCGTCGGTCTTGAAGACAGAGGAAGCGTAGGCGGCGTAGGGGTCAAGTTCGATGACTCGACGGCGGTATTCTTCTGCACTTTCGGCCATGCCGGTGCCTGGCAGGATTTCGGTGAGGATGCGGTTGGCGTCGAAGTGATAGGGTGAGCGGGCGAGCAGGCGGGCGCAGATTTCAGAGGCTTCGACTTTTTGGCCGGCGCGGAAGTGGGCCAGGGCCAGCAGGGAGAGCATGTCGACTCGTTCTGGGTCTTCGGCAAGTACGGCGCGAATTTCGTTGATGGCCTGGGGGTAGAGTTCGCCTTGGTAGTACATGTAAGCTAGGGCGCCGCGCGTGAGACGGATGCGAGGCGGCTCACGGCCGTCGCGGCGACCGTAGAGGCGCTGGAGTTCGGCCTGGATGGCAGCGTTGGACGGTTGTTTTTCGAAGGCCCGCTCCATGTGCCAGATGGCGTCTTGTAGGCGGTTTTGTTCGTCGGCGATAATGCTTAGACCAACATGGGAGATGAAGTCATCGGGGACGGCGTTGATGATGCGCCGGAAGATGTCGGTGGCTTCGTCGTAGCGCCTGGCTTCGAGGTAGGCTTTTCCGAGCAGGCGGTAGGTTTCGATGTGTTTGGGGAAGGTTTTGAGGATATTCAGGCAGTGAGCAATCGCTTCGTCCGTCTGGCCGGCTTCGATCAAGTTATCGATCTCGCTGGTGTATTTTCGTAAGTGGACTTTTGCCATGGCATTACTCCTGCGCTAAGTATGCCCTATTTTTAAGAATAAAGCAAGATGTATGTAGGCGATTCTTTGAAAAAGCGCTTCTCCACGGTAGGAAGCGGTTATTCGTAGTGCTGAGGAAGCGGCGGGACGGGGCGATCTACGATCTGGTGCGCCTGCAGGATAGCAGCGATGGCAGTGGAGAGGGTCTCGGGGCGGCTGGCGTGGATGGTGAAGAGCGGTTCGCCTTGGCGGATGGGATCGCCGACTTTGTGGTGGATGATGAATCCGACTGCGTGATCGATGGGGTCGTTCTTCTGGGCGCGCCCGGCCCCCAGGAGCACTGCGGCCTCTCCTATGGTTCGGGCGTGGACTTGGGCAAGGTAGCCGCTGCGCGGGGCCGGGACGACTTCGATCAGGGAGGCTTTGGGCAGTTTGTCGGGGTCGTCCACGTAGGAGACGTCACCGCTTTGGGCTTGGACCAGTTGACGGAATTTTTGCCAGGCAGAGCCATCGGCTAGGGCGGCTTCGGCGCGGGCGTAGGCAGCGGCTAGGGAATCGACAGCTTGACTGAGCAGGAGTAGGTGGGCCGCCATGTGCAGGCAGTGTTGGCGGAAGTCGGCTGGGCCGTTGTTGTGTAGGGTGGCAATGGCTTCGCGCACTTCGAGGGCGTTGCCGACGGCCTGGCCTAGGGGTTGGTTCATATCGGCTAGCACGGCTTTGACTTTGCGGCCGGCCAGGTTGCCGATCTGGGTCATCAGGTCGGCGAGTTGGCGGGCTTGGTCGAGGGTGGTCATGAAGGCGCCGTTGCCGACTTTGACGTCGAGGAGGATGGCTTGGGCTCCGCCGGCGATCTTTTTGGACATGATGGAGGATGCGATCAGGGGGATGGAATCCACGGTGCCAGTGACGTCGCGCAGGGCGTAGAGTTTGCCATCGGCTGGCACAAGGGCTTTGGATTGGCCGCAGAGGACAAGGCCAATCTGTGTGAGTTGGCGTTTGAATTCTTCAGTGGATAGGTCTACGCGATAGCCTGGGATGGATTCCATTTTGTCCAGGGTGCCGCCGCTGAAGCCTAGGCCACGTCCAGACATTTTGCCGATGGCTAGGCCACAGGCAGCCAAGATGGGTAGGACGACCAGGCTGGTTTTGTCGCCTACGCCGCCGGTGGAGTGTTTGTCTACGACGGGTGTGCCGATGTCGGAGAGGTCGATCACTTCGCCGGATTCGGCCATGGCTAGGGTCAGTTCGGTGGTTTCGCGCGGGGTCATGCCGTTGAGGAAGATGGCCATGGCCCAGGCGGCGATTTGGTAGTCGGGGATGGTGCCGGCGGTGATGCCATCTACGAAGAAGCGGATTTCATCGCGCGTCAGTTCGCCCCGGTCGCGTTTTTTGATGATGATGTCAACCGCTCGCATGGTGGGTTTCTCCAGGGGAATTTTAATCCGATGTGTGTTTGTTGGGTAGTTGGTTAGTCGGTCGGTTGGGCGAGGTGGTTGGGTGGGGTTTGTTCTGGAGGCAGGTGAGGAGGGGGAGGAGGTCTGGTTGGGGGGAGGAGGGGGTGGTGGCTAGGATGGGCGCGGAGGGGATGGCTAGGAGTTCACGCAGGGAGGAAAGGGCGCGGCGGGGGAGGATTCCGACACGGTTGGGGTCGGAGGAAAGGGCTTCGGCCATGTGTTGGGGGTCGAAGGCGAGACGGGCTAGGGAGGTGATGGGCCGGTCGTTCATCAGTACGGCGTCCACGGTTTGTTGGAGGTCGGTGGCAGGGGGGTAGACCCAGATTTGGATGGCGGGATCGCCGCGGCCGGCAAAGAGCTGGCGCGCTTGTTCGAGGGTAAGGGAGGTCAGCGGGCTCGCGGGATGAGCGGCAATCACCAAGTCTTCGCGGCCAATTTCGTAGGCGAACGTTGTGCCGGCGGGGAGGATTTCGCCTAGCCAGAGGGAGATGTCTGGGGTTTGGGGGTCGAACCGAGGGGTAAGGCCAATCTGAGCGGCACAGGTGTAGAGGTCGGTGAGCCACGGGCGAGTTGCCGGCGTGGCGTAGACGTCGATCAGACGAGATGGGGCCGGCGGCGGCGAGCAGGCGACCAGAAGAAGCGCCAGTAAGAGGGAGCGTATTTTCATCGAAGTAGGAGAGTGAGTGAGCCGAGGGCTGCGCAGTAGCCGGCAAACAGGTAGAGGGAATGTTTGCTCAGGTAACGTAGGAGCCATTTGATGGAGAGCCAGCCGACAATGGCGGACACCAGGAAGCCAGTCGCTAGATAAGGAAGGAAGGCGCGAGTGCCAGGCATTCCAACTACGTAGACGATCTCATGGAGGCCGGCTATCAGAAGGATAGGGGCGGACATGAGGAAGGCAAAGCGTGCAGCCGATGTTCGATCTAGGCCACACAGCAGGGCACCGGCAATGGTGGAGCCGCTGCGCGAAGCGCCAGGAAAGAGCGAGAGGATCTGAAAGGTGCCTACCGCTAGCGCATCGATCCAGGTGACAGACTCGATGCTTCGGCGATGGGCGCTCAGGCGTTCTACCAGGGCAAGGAGAAACGCTGTCACGATCAAGCGTACGCCGGCCTGCCCTAATGGCTCGAGGAACATGGCTTTGATGTAGTCTTTCAGGAGGAAGCCGAACAGAGCGGCCGGCAGGGTAGCAATGATTAACAGCCAACCGAGAGCAGCTTGGTGGGTTTCTAGCGGTCTACGGTGCCACAAGCCCAACAGGAATGCCTGAAGAATTTGCCAGAGATCTCGCCAGAAGAATAGGAGCAGGGCAAGGACGGTTCCGAGTTGGATGATGACATGGAAAGCAAAGGTTTTTGCTCCTGCAGGGATGCCAAGCAAGCTCTGGGCGATCAGGAGGTGAGCGGTTGAGGAAACAGGGATGAATTCGGTCAGGCCTTGTACGATTCCTAAGAGGAGAGCATCAGTGAGCGTCATGGGGTGTGGATGGTGTTCCTTTCTGCGTTTCCCTTCCATTGTTCTAGAAGGAGGGGAGCGTGTTGGATGAACGTCCCTGCTTGTATCAGGCTGCGCATGGTTTCCATCAGGCGGATCAGGGCGCGCAAGTTGTGGATGGAGAGCAGGGTGCCGGCAAGCTGTTCTTTGGCTACGATCAGGTGACGGATGTAGGCTCGGCTGAAGTTTTGACAGGTGTAGCAATCACAGGCGTCGTCAATTGGGCGTTGGTCGCGAGCAAAGGCGGCGTTCATCATGTTGAGCCGGCCTTGGGGGGAGAAAGCAGCATGATGACGAGCTAGCCGGGTGGGCAGGACGCAGTCGAAGATGTCCACGCCACGGGCGATTCCTTCGATCAGGTCTTCTGGGGTTCCTACGCCCATCAGGTAGCGGGGTTTGTTCTCGGGTAGGATGGCGGTGACTACGTCTACGGTGGCGTACATTTCGGCTTTGGTTTCGCCCACCGAGAGACCGCCAATGGCAATGCCAGGGGTGTCGAGGGAGGCGATGAATTGGGCTGATTGGGCGCGCAGGTCGGGGTCTACGCCGCCTTGGACGATGGCGAAGAGCGCTTGATCGGGGCGAGTTTTGGCCCGCAAGCAGCGCTCGGCCCAACGATGGGTGCGTTCCATGGCCACCCGAATGTAGGCGCGGTCGTGAGGATCGGCGCATTCGTCGAAGGCCATGATGATGTCGGCGCCGAGGTTTTCTTGGACGGCAATGGAGTGTTCTGGGGTGAAGCAATGAAGGGAGCCATCAATGTGGCTCTTGAAGGTCACGCCGTCGTCGTCAACGCTGCGGTTTTGGGCCAAGGAGAAGACTTGGAAGCCTCCTGAGTCGGTGAGTAGCGGTTTGGGCCATTGCATGAAGCGGTGTAGGCCGCCCAAATCGCGAATGAGTCGATCGCCGGGGCGCAGGTAGAGGTGGTAGGTGTTGGCTAGGACGAGGGTGGTGCCAATTCCTTCGAGTTGGGCCGGGGTGAGGGTTTTGACCGTGGCCTGGGTGCCGACCGGCGCAAAGACCGGGGTGATCAGGTCGCCATGAGGGGTGGTAAAGATGCCGGTGCGCGCGCGGCCATTTTTAGCAGTAACGGTGAAGTTGAACATAGTAGGCAGCAAGAGTGCAGGTGGGGAGGATGGTTAGATGAATTATAACGTGAGAAGGGGAGAGTGTTCGTTTATTCGTTGCCGAAATTCGTTGCTGGCCCTCGTGTGAGAGCGACCGTCAACGAATGGGAGAACGAATAAACGAATGGGGGCGGACGCGCATTCGTTTATTCGTGACCGGAATTCGTTGATGGCCCTCGTGCGGAAGAAGAAGAGAAGGAGGGTTTGTGGTATAAGAGGGGGGTGGATTTTGGGTTGATGTAAGGAGGATGATGGATCAGCAAATTCGGCAACGGGTGTTCTGGCAGGATACGGTGGAGATGCCGACCGGGGATGTGGAGTCGCCCTTGGGGGGAAGGGTGCAGGCGGCGATCGTGGGCGGCGGGTATACCGGTTTGAGTGCGGCGCGTAGGTTGGGCCAATATGGCGTTTCAGTGACGGTGTTGGAAGCGGAGACGATCGGTTGGGGGGCCAGTTCACGAAATGGTGGAATGGTCTTGACTGGGTTGAAGTTGCCAATACAGGCTGTGTTTCAGCGTTATGGCCGTACCCTGACGAAGGAGCTGTTTGTTTGCTCGCTTCGGGCGATCGATGTGGTGGAACAGGTGGTGCGCGAGGAGGGCATTGACTGTGGGTTTTCACGCAGCGGGCATTTGTTGGTGGCGGTTAAGCCGAAGCATGTTCGCACGCTTGAGGAAGAGGCTGAGTTTGTGGAGCGAGAGTTTGGTCATCGGGTACGTCTGGTGCCGGCCGAGAGGTTGGGGGAAGAGATCGGTTCGGGAAGGTATTGTGGCGGGTTGGTAGATGAGGTCAGCGGGGGGTTGAATCCGGCGCAGTTCGTGGCGGGGTTGGCTCGGGCGGCTGAACGGGCCGGGGCGAAGTTGTACGCCCAGGCGCAGGTTGACCGGATCGAGCGGCGCGGGGCGCGTTTTGTCCTGCATACTCGACGCGGGGCCCTGGAGGCGGAATCGGTGTTGATCGCTACGGCTGGGTATACCAGGGAGGCGACGCCATGGTTGCGCAGGCGTATTCTACCGATCGGTTCGTATATTATCGCTACTGAACCATTGCCCGAGGCGTTGGCTCGTTCGTTGATCCCTCGCAACCGAATGGTGTTCGATAGTAAGCATTATCTGAATTATTTCCGCCTGTGGGAGGGACGTTTGATCTTCGGTGGACGGGCGGCTTTTTTCCCAGAGAGCGAGCGAAGTGTTTTGCAGAGTGCCCGGATTTTGCAGCAGGAGATGGTGACTGTGTTTCCAGCGTTGCGCACCGCAAAGGTGGAGTATGTCTGGGGCGGTACACTGGATTTTGCGTTCGATTTGATGCCCCACGTGGGGAATCAGGAGGGGGTGTTCTATGCGCTTGGGTACGCTGGGCACGGCGTGGCCTTGGGGACGTATCTGGGACAGACGGTGGCCGAGGCGATGTGGAAGGGGACAATTGCTGAGCATCCGTTTGCCCAGTTTCGGTTTCCGGAAGTGCCGCTGTACGATGGCCGGCCGTGGTTTTTGCCGCTGGTCGGGCTATGGTATCGGTTGTTGGATTGGATCGAGTGAGCGGAGGAGAGGATGGCGCGCTATCGTGTGATTTATTGGCGAGAGATCCCTACGTCGTTTACGGTGGAAGGCGATGGTCGGACGGTGAAGAAGCAGCTCCCGCCGTGGGTGCAAAATCGGATCGATGCGTATGCGATGGCGCTGGGGTTGACCTCTACCGCCGATTACAGCGCTCAGTATCGGCGCGGGGAGTGGATCGATCGAGAGGGAAGTCCAGAAAAGGTGGCCGAGGCGCTGTTGGTAGAGTTGGAAGAGGAGGCACGCCGAGTGGTTGTCCCGCGCCGGTCGGGGTGAAGCTGGCCCGCTGGCAATGAAAATGCGCCTCCGATGAAGTTGAGGAGGCGCTTTTTTTCAACACATCAGTTGGCGATGTACCCCCATTCTTAGGAGACGAGAGGTTATCCACCGCGTGCCGTACGGGCTTCGTCGGTGTCGTTGGCTTTGTAGCCAGGGCCGGACTTGAAGTATTCGTAGTTGGCCTGGATATCTAAGGTTAGGTCCACCGTCTCGCCGGGGTCGAGTTGCTTGACGGTGTTGAGGACCACGTTGACGCCATGATGGTTGACTCCCTCGTAGCGGCCGGTAAAGCCGACGCGAGAGAGGTACTCGCCGCCCTGGGCTACATAGGCCGATGGAACGTCGTGCTCAGGGAAGATGGCGTTGTAGGGGCAGGCCGGGACGCAAGCGCCACAGTCAATACAGGTATCGGGATCGATGTAGTAGGTGGGGTATTGGTCTTGGGGCACACCCGGGACGATGCATTCCACCGGGCAGACCTCAACACATCCACCATCGCGCAAACAGAGGCTAGTGATAATGTGAGTCATAGGCGTCTCCTTTTGTGGTGGGGGAGGAAATAAAGAAGCCAGATATACTCATTATATCTGGCTTTTGAGGTAATGCAAGATCAAGGAGCCGCCAATTTTGTGAGACTTTGGCGTTTGCTGGGGGATAGGGGCAGGCAGTCTGTTGGGTGGTTTACTTTTCGTGGAGGCGCCGCGCCACTTCGTCCCAATTGACCACGTTCCACCAGTTGCTGACGTATTCGGCGCGACGGTTCTGGTATTTCAGGTAGTAGGCGTGCTCCCAGACGTCAATTCCCATGATGGGTTTTAGGCCTTCTGACATGGGGTTGTCTTGATTGGCGGTGGAGACGACTGCTAAGCCGTTGGACTGGGTCTTTACTAGCCAGGCCCAGCCGGAGCCGAAGCGGCCATTGGCTGCTTTTTCGAACTCGGCTTTGAAAGCGTCGAAGGAGCCGAAGGCGGCTTCGATGGCTTTGGCCAGTTCGCCTTTGGGTTCTCCGCCGGCGTTGGGAGCCATGATCACCCAGAACATCGAGTGATTCCAGGTGCCACCGCCATGGTTGCGTACGATGGTGCGGATGTCTTCCGGTACGGCGTTGAGGTCTGAGAGGAGTTCTTCGAGGGATTTGCTGGCTAGTTCGGGGTGTTTTTCGATGGCTTTGTTGAGGTTGTCGATGTAGGTTTGGTGATGTTTGGTGTGGTGAATGGTCATGGTCTGCGCATCGATGTAGGGTTCAAGCGCGTCTACTGCATACGGGAGGGGGGGAAGTTCGTAATAGGCCATGGTCTCTCTCCTTCTAGATTTGTTGTGGATTGTACTCCGGTCTTCGGTGATGTCAAGAATTTGGAAGATTTTTATACAAATATTTTACTTATTTCTGCAGGCAGGATCGGGGTGTTTGATGGGAGGACGAATTTCGGCAGCGAATAAGCGAATGTGCGCCGGTTGGCGCTTGATTTTCCGGCAGATTGCCTCTACAATACTCTCGAGCTGATCTCTTTTCCAGGATTGTCACCATGTCCATTTCACCCCAGCTCTATTTTCGTTATGTGCTGCTGTCGCTCATCATTTTGATTGGAGGAACGTTGTTGTTAATTCTGGCAGGGGTGTTTGTTCGGTCGGGGAGTGGTCAGGTTGTTCCCACTGCCGGCCCCGGTGTTTCTACCCCTGCTTTTCCCCAGCCTGATTTTCAATCTGTGGACTTGATCCTGGGTCGGGCGATGCGCGCCTCGATCTCGTATAGCTTGCCGGCAAAGATGCAGCTGAACGAGACGCAGATCGTGCGGTTGTTTCTTACCCCGATCGTTTCAGAGCAGGAGCTGGAGCGTCAGATCGCGGAAAGCGGCGTTGGGATCGGCAGCGTGGTGGAGATCACACCCATCATGAAGGCAGCTCTCAAGCCGTATGATCCGCAGGCTTTTTGGGTGACGCCGCTGCACGATTCGCCCGAGCAGCCAGTGACCGTCCAGGAATTGACCCGCTGGCAGTGGCAGATCACTGCCAAGCAGGGAGGCCGGCAAGGGCTCGCTCTGGTGGTATATCGCCTGATTCGCTATGAGAACCAGGATTACTGGCGTGAGGTGGCAATCCATCAGGCCGAGATTGAGGTGAGTGTAACGATTGGGCAGCGTTTGCAAAGCCTGGATTGGAAGTGGTTGATCGGTTTGGTGATCACATCTCTGCTCATTCCAATGGTGTTGCGCTGGTGGGATACGCGCATTTCTCGCTCTAGGTCTTTTCGAAAGAAATAGGTCGATCGTGTAACTGATCCGTTTTTTGCAGGTGAATCTTATGTCTCGCTTTCGCCTCATGATTGCTTTGTTCATTGCAATTTTGGCCGTCTCTACGGCCTCAATTTTTATCCGTTTTGCTCAGCAAGAGGTGCCTTCGCTGGTGATTGCCGCAGTGCGCCTGACGTTGGCGACTTTCACGCTGATGCCGATTGCTTGGTTGCGTCATCGCCAGGAGGTTCGCTCTCTTACGCGCCGCGAATGGTTGTTGGCTATCTTGTCGGGCGTCTTTTTGTCGGTGCATTTTGCGTCTTGGATCAGTTCGCTGGAGTATACGACGGTGGTGTCGTCGGTGGTGCTGGTAAGCACGGGGCCGCTATGGGTAGCATTGCTGTCGCCAGTTTTTTTGCACGAAGTTCCAACTCGGCGGGTTTGGACGGGAATGGGATTTGCCCTGGTGGGAGGTGTAATCGTGGGCTTGGGCGATTCGTGTTCGATAAGTAGGATTGGCCTTTCGTGTCCTTCTTTGGGGGAGTTGATGGGGGGATCGGCGTTTTTCGGCAATGTTTTGGCCCTGGTTGGCGCCTGGACAGTGGCCGGTTATTTGATGATCGGGCGCAATTTGCGCGCTCGCATCGGGCTGGTCCCATATATCTTCGTGGTGTATGGGGTAGCTGCTCTGGCGTTGATCGGGTATATGCTGGTAGCCGGCCAAACGCCGTTTGGGTATTCGCCTATTATGTATGTGTGGATGTTGGCTTTGGCATTAGTCCCTCAGTTGATCGGCCACTCGACGTATAACTGGGCTTTGCGCTTTTTGCCGGCCTCATTTGTCTCGGTGGCCACGCTGGGAGAACCGGTGGGGTCGGCGATTTTGGCGTTTTTGGTCTTGAGCGAGGTCCCGTCGGGGTTGACGTTGGTTGGAGGTGGGTTGATCTTGGTGGGGATTTATCTGGCAGCAGGGGGAGAGGGGAGAGGAGGAGAACGGGAGAACGGGAGAACGGGAAATTAGAGGGTGGCGAGGAAGTTGAGGACGAGGCGATTGTATTCGGCGGGGTTAGATTGGTGGGGGACGTGACCACCGGAAAGGGCGTGTCCACGAGCATTGGGCAGGGCGCGCACTAGGGCCGGGAAGGAGGCCGGGTTGAGGGTTTGATCGCGATCGCCCCAGAGGACCAGAGTCGGCATGGCGAGGCGCGCCAGGCTGGGGGTGAGGTCGCGAACCGTGTTGGGGATGTTGAAGGCGCCCGGGGCAGTGCGTTTGTAGTCTAGGGCGGTTTGGCGGCGAATAGGTTCCGGTAGGGTGAGTGTGGCGCCGCCAGTGCGGCCAAGGGCGATGTTGGTCAGGTCGATTAGCCAGCGAAAGACCCATTCTGGGGTGTGTTCGACGATCAGGACGTTGAGCAGGGGACGACGATAGGCGCGCTGTAGCAGGAGGGGGAGTTGTTCCAGTTTGTAGAAGGGGCTGGTCAGGATCAGAGCGCGCACGTTTTCGGCATGGCGAACGGCGTAGCGCATGCATAGGTAGCCGCCAAAGGAATGGCCTAGCAGGATCGGGGCTTGTGAGAGGTGCAGCGACTCGATCCAGCGCGCAAAGTGACGGTAGACCCATTTTGCCTTGTAGGCACGCGAGGCCGGCTTGGGGCTTTCGCCATGACCCAGTAGGTCTAAAGCGTAGGCATGATAGCTGGCGGCAGCGAGTTCGGGTATGAGTAGGTCCCAGTCGTGTAGCGAAGCGGCCAAACCGTGGACGAGCAGGATCGGCTGGCCGTCGATAGGGCCTTGTTCGACAAAATGGACGTCATCTATCCGGTCAAGCGGGCCGGTCTTCGAGAAGGTATTTTTCATAGCGTTTGGCCAGCTCGCGGCGGAGGACTTTGCCGATGAAGGTGCGAGGGAAATCATCAACAAAGAAGATGAGGCGCGGCACCAGGGCCGGTGGTAGGCGACGTTTGCAGTAGGCTAGGATCGATTCGGGGGGAGGACAGTCGTTGCCGGCAATAATAAAGGCAAAGGGGTGGCCGGCAATCGCTACAACGGCTACTTCTTTTACTTGGGGGATTTCGTAGATCACTTCTTCGACATCGCGCGGGAAAGCAGGTTTGGGACGGTGAACTTTTTGGTTGAGGTGGGGATACCACATGTCTGCTTTGCGGGCGATGATCCGGAAGTAGCCATCGGCATCCATTTGGACCACGTCGCCGGTTCGCAACCAGCCGTCGGGGGTAAGCACTTGGGCAGTGGCTTCTGGGTTGCGCCAGTAGCCAAGCATCACTTGGGGGCCTCGCACGAGCAGTTCCCCGATCTGACCGGGTTTGACGGTTTTGTTGCCGTCGGTCAGGTCCACGATCCGAGCTTCGGTGGAGGGCAGAGGAATACCAATGCTGCCCACTTTGCGCAGGCCGTTGAGAGGATTGGCATGGGTGACCGGCGAGGCTTCGGTGAGGCCGTAGCCTTCGACTAGTTTGCCACGGGTGAGTTTTTCGAAGGTTTCTTGGACTTCGATCGGCAAGGGCGCCGAACCGCTGATGCAGGCTTTGATCGAGGAGATGCCATATTTGCGCGCTCCACGGGCGTTGTTAATGGCTACGTACATGGAGGGCACGCCGGGAAAGATGGTCGGTCGCTCTCGCTGGATCGTTTTGAGGATGTCGTGGATCTCGAAGCGAGGTTTGAGGATCAGGGTTGCTCCTAGGCAGATGGGTACGTTGAGGGCGGTGGTCAAGCCGTAGCTGTGGGAGAAGGGCAGCACGCAGAGGAAGCGCTCGCGACCTTCTTGGGCGTCTGGCATCCAATGGCGGGTTTGTAAGGCGTTGGCTACTAGGTTGCGGTGGGAGAGCACCACGCCTTTGGCGATGGCGGTGGTGCCGCCGGTGTATTGGATGACTGCCGGCTCTTGGGGATCGATGGACAGGGTGGGGGATCGTCGATCTTGGCTGCGCAGCAGACGTCGCCAGTGGATGGAGCCGGCCAGGGTCAATCCGCGATTGCGCCAGCGGGAGATCAGGCGTTGTGGGAGGGGGAGGTAGTCGCCGGGATCGGTTAGGATGATGTGGGGTAGGCCGGTTGCGGTTTGGATCTGGCCGGCCAGGCCGGCCGAGAGATTGAGGGTCACCAGCACGCTTGGGTCGGCGTCGCGCACCTGCCGGATCAGTTCCTCGGGATCGGTCAGAGGGGGCAAGAAAACCGCTACGGCACCCGCCTTGAGGACGCCAAAGAAGGCGATCACCATTTGGGGAAGGTTGGGCAAGAGCAAGACCACGCGCGCTCCATGGCCTATCCCTAGGCCAAGCAGGGCGTTGGCAAATTTGTTGGCTTCGTGATTCAGCCGGCGGTAGGAGAGGGAAGCGCGGTGAAAGCGCAAGGCCCTTCGGTTGGGAAATCGCCGGACGGCCGATCGCAGGAGATGATGGAGGGGAATGCGCGGCAGGCCGATGGTGTAGGGTATCCCTGGATCATAGTGAGCAAGCCAGGGGCGTTCGCGTTTTAGGGCGTCTCGTCCGGTTGGTTTACGGTCACGATGACGCGGCTCACGCCAAGAGGCGGTCTCATGGGGTGTGCCTTGGAGGAAGCGCTCGATGGCCCGATTTACGGCATCGCGGCGTTCCAGCATGACCATGTGGCCAGAGGCGCCGATATGAAGGTCTTCTGCAAAGGGGATGGTTTGCGCAACTCGGTCGAAATGGACCCGCTCAAATACGGCATCGCGATGGCCGTGAATGACCAGGGTGGGCACTTTCAGTTGGGCAAACTTCGACCAGCCCTGCCAGCGACTCAGGTTGGTGTGGTAGTAGGTTTTCAGCACCCGAGGTGGGGCGGAGAGCCAGCTGCGGGTGAAGGGGCCGGCAATGCGCAATAGCCAGTTTGGCAGGTTGAGGCCGAGGCGGAAGAGAGGGTTGAGGCGGAATTCGCCGGCCGTGGCGATCAGGATCAGGTGACTGACGCGCTCAGGGTAGGCGAGGGCAAATTCGGTCGCCAGTGCTCCGCCGAACGAATGCCCTACCAGCACGATCGGCCCTTCTACGTGGAGCAGGTGGAGCAGGGTCTTGAGGTCGCGCACCATCCCCGGCATATCGTAGCCTTCTAGGGGCTTATCGGATAGGCCGTGTCCACGAAGGTCGGGTGCGATCACTTGATTTTGTAACGAGAAAAATTGCAGTTGATAGCGCCATTGAAGGGCCTGGCCGCCGAATCCGTGCAAGAAGACAAATGACCGCTGGGGGCGCTCAGGCGAAATGTCTATGACCGACAGACGCACCAGCGGGTCGGATGAGACGCGCAACTCGTGGCGATAGAGGTCGAGATCGATGTTCATGGTGGAGGTGGGTTATTGTACCTCAATCCCCCTCTTTGTAGGGTGGACTCTACAGATTGCCATAGATTACACGGCTTGCCGCAGATTGCACAGATTACACGGTTTGATCAGAGGCTGAGACGTGCAAGGTTTAGACGTTCTTTACCGGCTCGGTGTCTTCCGCGGTGAGCGCGGTCCAGTGCTGAGCTAGGGAGGGTTGGCGGTTTGGTGTTATGTATACATTCCCCAATCCAGGGCCGAGGGATCTTCCATCATGGAGAAATCCCACATCTCCATCCCCATCTCTATTGTGACGGGCATACCTAACCCCTCTACGGCCTTGGCCTTGGCCATTTCGATCAAGGCCGGCCCATACGGGCAGAAAGGCGTCGTCAGGATCATCGTCATGTGCGCCATGTCATTTTCAATTACAATGTCGCGCACTAGACCGAGCTGAATGATATTCATGCCGATCTCCGGATCGACCACCTCCGAAAGGGCAGCGCGAACCGGTTCGACCTTCTCAGGATGTGTGGTGTGGATGGTCCATTGAGTTTGCTTCACTTCTGGGTTGGTCATGCTGCCTCGCCTATGTGCTAGACGTTATTTTGGGCGAACGACATACGTGCAGTAGGGTCCCCCCTCTAGGATGCACTGCACTTTGCTGGCCGGCACAGCCAACATCTTGGAGATCAAGGTTTGGTCGAGCGTGCAAATCTCAGGATGACTCTGGCCGATTTGATAATAGGGGCAGGTGATCTCGTGGATCCAATACCCCTCTTTGGTCTTCTCCCACTCGACCGTAAATCCCTCGCTAGCTAACAGTTCCTTCAAAACTTCCAACCGTTCTTCAATGTTCAGGTCCTCGAGCTGTTCAAGATATTCGGCAGCCAAATCTTCGGCGACCTGCGAGAAAAGCTTGGTCACCATGGGTTCGGGCATGCTCTCCTTCATCTGGGCCAGCAAGCGTGTGGTCAGGCGCAGATAACGGGTGGGAAAGCGCTCCATACCCTCTTCGGTCAGGCTATACACTAAACGTGGTCGCCCAACCCCATGACGTTCTTCTTCAGCCTGCACCAAGCCCTCCATCTGCAGGTTGGCTAGGTGATGGCGCACCGAAATCGGGTTGATTCCTACTGCTTTCGCTAAGTTATTGATGGTCGAGCGTGGGCGGCGCAATAACGCCTGTAAAATTCGATTGCGCGTGTTTTCCATGCTTAAGAGTATAATCGTCCTACGGCTGTTTGTCAATATTATAGATAAATATCATAAAAATTGAACGGGGTTATGCCAAATGAAACCGATGGTTCTTCTCTCTCATCCCCTCCCCAGCGAGTGGATTGCTTCACTAGAAGGGCAAGTTCACTTGATCGTCGGTCCCGATGAGCGGCCAGGCTGGGCACCTAACCTGCTCGAGGCCCTGCCCGCAGCTGAAGGACTGATCTGCTTGCTCACGGCGCGAGTGGATGAAGCTCTGCTCGATCGGGCGCCGAGGCTGCGTGTGGTGAGCAACATGGCCGTCGGCGTGGACAACATTGACGTAGCCGCTTGTACTCGCCGCGGCATTCCGGTAGGCAACACGCCGGGGGTTTTGACCGATGCGACGGCTGATCTCACTCTGGGGTTGCTGCTGGCGGTAGCCCGCTGGCTGCCTCAATCAGCGCAAGATGCCCGCGCCGGCCGCTGGACGACCTGGTCGCCCACTGGCTGGCTGGGTGCCGATCTGCGCGGTGCAACGCTGGGGATCATCGGCCTGGGCAAGATCGGGATGGCGGTGGCCGAACGCGCTCGAGGGTTTGGCCTGCGCGTGGTCTATTGGCAGCCTCGTCCCAAAGAGAACAAGGTGGGAGCCACATATGTCTCCTTCGAAGAATTGCTAGCCGCCAGCGATTTCGTTTCTCTACATTGTCCGTTGAACGACTCCACGCGCGGGCTGATCGGCGAGACGGCTTTGCGAGCCATGAAGCCGACGGCTATCCTGATCAATGTCGCTCGCGGTCCGGTAGTGCAAACCGAAGCCTTGGTGCGCGCCCTTTCACAGGGATGGATTGCGGCGGCGGCGCTCGATGTGACCGATCCCGAACCGTTGCCTTCCGATCATCCTCTCTACTCCCTGCCCAACTGCTTGATCACCCCGCACATCGGTTCGGCCACCTATGGAACCCGCCGACGCATGGCCGAAATGGCCTGCGAGAACCTGCTGGCCGGCCTAGAAGGAAGGCCCTTGCCTCACTGCGTCAATCCTCAGGTTTATGAAGGATGACTGAGCTTAGCACGTAGAATGAAACAACCCGCCGACGCGCTGCCCCTGACGTGCCAGCTCGTTGAATCGCCTGACCGCCTGGGGGGTTTCCAGGATGTGATAGGCGATTCCCCGCGCCCGAAGATAGGCCTCCGTTGCCTCCTGAACCCCCAGCCGGCCTCGTTGACCCCGCGACAAGACCACCACCTGAGCACCTTTCTCGACGATCTCCACCACATCGGCCGGCTGGATGCCCGGATCATGCTCAGTGCCGGTTTCGCGCCAGTCCCATTCCCGGGCGCCCTCCGGCCAGAGCTTGCAATCCTTGAAGCGGTGCTTCTTGCCGTTGATGGTGACTTCGATCGTACCCCATTCCAAATGGGTGATTTCAACCATTTCCCTTACCTGTCTCCTACTTTGTGCTGGCAATTTGGACAAACCGTCTCCTGGCGCAGCAGCAGGAACCCGCACGCTGGACAAACAACTGGCTGAGCCTTGCCAAGCGGCGCGCCGCACATCACACATGTAGGCTCGCCTAGCGGATTGGCCGAACCGCAGTACTCGCAGGAGACGCGCTGGAACCGTTCTGAGAGTTGTTGAGCAGCGCCGGCGGCGCGCACCGTTTGCTCAATTGTCTCCCACACAGTTTCTGCTAGTTGCAAGTTCTCCAGGTCTTGGGCGATGTCGTCCAAGCGGCCTAGCAGCGCCAACGGGTTGCGTAAGATGGTCAGAGCACTCTGGCTCAAGCTGGCGATGGTTCCTAGCCATTCCTGTTTTCCCATCTGGACGATCACCCCGTCCGGGTGAGAGTCGATGGTGACCGTTAGAGCCGTGCGTCCTCCAGAGACAGCGTTCGGTCGAGTGGCGATTTGGACGATCATCCTATTGGGATTGCCGAACATCTGGGCTCGGAAGTTGCCTCGGTCGAAGGCTGCGATCAGCGCCTGCGCTAACTCAGAGGGCGTGATGCGGCCGTGAAAACTTCGCCGTTCCATGATTTGGATTATAATCTCTTCTTGCGTCTTTAAGACTGTGACCGACCCTTTGCCGGTCGGTGATTCACCTCTACCACACGCTATGTCTTTTCCATATCCATCTTCTCTGGCCGTTCAACGGTCTTTCCGGGTCCTCCCCATCTTGGCCGGCCTTCTGACCGTGATTTTTGGGCTTGCGTTTCCGTCGCTGGTGGCTGCCCAAGGGCTGGTCTCCTGCGCTGTGCCGGAGTCCATGCTGGGTGAAGCCTACATCACCGTGAACCCCGATCAACCCCAGGTCAACGTGCGCAGCGGTCCAAATTCGTATTTATATGGCAAAGTGGGCATCTTGCTCGCCGCCCAGTCGGCGCCGGCTCTAGGACGTTCCCCAGGTGGAGAATGGATTCAGATCGCCTGTCCGGCAGCGCCTGGCGGCGTGGGCTGGGTGTATGCCGCCAACGTGACCTTGACCGCCCCAGGCGACTTGCCGGTGGTAGACATCCCAGCGACAGCGACGCCCATGGCCACTCCTACCGTGGACCCCGCCCTTGCGGCTCAATTTCCACCCCCCTCACCCACCTCGACCCGATTGCCAACCTTCACCCCAGCGGCGCCTCCCCTACCCCTTGCGTTTGACAACCCATCGAGTTCGAATTCCAGCAGTGGGCCGGGGATGGCCCTGGTCGGTGTGGCTGGAGCAGGTATCCTCCTCTTCGTTCTCTCGCTGTTCCTCCGCCGCTGACGTGCTATGATGCGACTTCTGTGGCGAATGGCTCTTATAATCGTTTTGCTGTTGGGGATGGCAGCCTTGGCTTTGTGTTATCCAATTGCACCGATCGCCCAAGCCCAGCAACCCACCGGCTCGATCCCAACCGTTACCAGCACGCCGCGCGGCCCGTACATCGTGGTCAACCTCGATGTTGACTTCGTCAACGTGCGCGCCGGCCCGAACGAATACCTGTATCCCAGGATCGGCATTCTGGTGCGCGGCCAATCGGCGCCAGCCCTGGGGCGCTCTGCTGATGGCGCCTGGATTCAGGTGTACTATCCGGGTGTTCCGGGGAGCAGAGGCTGGGTCTACGCCCCCAACGTCCGCTTGGTGTCAGGGGCCTTCTTGCCGATCGTCGAAGCACCCCCAACGCCCACTCTGGCGGTGCCGACCATCAACCCTACCCTAGAAGTGGTCTATCAAATCCAAGAGACTCCTACCCGCTTACCGACCTTCACCCCGCCGGCCCCGCCAGAAAATCCGGTGTTCAGCGAGAACATCCAGCCGGTTACACGCATTCCGATGGGGCTGATCGTGATGGCCTTAGGATTCCTGGGCATGTTCATCGGTGTGGCCTCTTTCCTGCGTGGACGGTAACCGTTCTTCTCTCCATCGCGCCCGATGAGCAATACCATCACTAGCCTTTCCAATCCCCTGATCAAGCAGGTGCGCAAACTGCGTCAGCGCAAAGAGCGCGCTGAAAGCGGTCTGTTCCTGGTGGAAGGCATCCATCACGTGGGCGCCGTGATCGAGGCCGGCTGGCCGGTTCAGATAGTGCTGTATGACCCTGAGCGTTTGGTCAGCGACTTCGGTCGTGACCTGGTGAACCGCTTAGAGCAACGGCAGATTCGCATTCAAGCGCTTTCCACCAAAGTGATGGAATCGATCGCCGAGAAAGACCATCCCAGTGGTTTGTTGGCGGTGGTCGCTCAGCGACGCCTATCGCTGGCCGATCTGGTTCCGCATCAGATCAGGTACGCCGTGGCCTTGGTCGCTCCCCAGGATCCGGGCAACGTGGGCGCCATCTTGCGAACCATGGATGCCGTGGGCGCCTCGGCGCTGTTTTTGCTGAATGGCGGCGTGGATCCGTATCATCCTTCCTTAGTCCGCGCCAGCATGGGCGCGCTATTCTGGATTCCAACGGTGTCGGCCTCGTTTGAAGAATTTGTTGCCTGGGCGCGTCGTCATCAGCTGTCGCTTATCGGCGCCTCTCCGCATGCACCGCTTTCCTATCGCGCCTATCGTCCGCCGAAGCGATGGGGGTTGCTGTTCGGCTCAGAGCAAAAAGGACTTTCTCCGGACCAGGTCGAAGCCTGCGACCAGACCATTTCCCTCCCCATGCGGGGCCGGCTGGACTCGCTCAACTTGGCTGTGGCTGTGGGAGTTCTGCTCTACACATGGCTAGGCTGACCGCAACTGCGGCCAGAAAGCATCACAGCGGCACGCAGCCGCCGTGATGGGTTGATCAGAACTCATCTTCGTCTTCGTCTTCCTCCCAGAGGCCTTCCTCTTCCTCCTCATCCCATTCTTCCAATTCCTCTTCATCTTCCCATTCATCTTCTACAGCGGCTTCCTCAGTGGGAGCGTAGGTCAGGCAACCGTTATTTGGGTCGATCTCAACGGCAGCTGCACTGCAATAGCCATCGTCCAAAAAGATGCAATCTACGTAATGGCAGCGAATGCGGGGCATAACCAAGTCTCCTAAAATTGAGGTTGGCGGATCAAGCGGATCACCGACACAATGAACAGGATCGTCATGGTGATCTGCGAGACTATGCAGAACGGACAGAGAGCCTTGATCCATGCAAATTCCACATAGATCAAGTACAGGGTGAACAAGAACCCGGCCAGCGCCAGACCAAATGCGAACAAAATGGCGTTGTGGCGCAGAAATTCGGTGCGATTCTCGACCAGGTTAAGCCCTAGGATTGCCCCGTAGCCAAGCACACCGAACAACGCCACTGGAATGCCATATACCTCCGAATAGCGACTTGCGTTGACGGTTGCACAGTCTCCGCTCCCCAAGCACATCGCGTCGTTATCGGTCACCTTGTAAATGGTCATGTAGAGCGAGACCAGCAACCCGATTACAGCCAAGAAAATGGATGCTTGGTAAAGACGCTTATCCATGCTTTTCCCTCTTCACGACTCCACGATTAGAAGAGCCAGGCATCCGCCTCGGAACCAGGCGGGCGAGATTTTACCCCAGCTGGAAGGATAAGTAAAGCGTTCGCCTGGACCAACGAAAGCAGATTGCCCGAGCCTTGATGACCAGTCAGGCGTGCTATGCTGTGATCGTCCACGATAGCACGCAGATAACTTTCGCGTCCGTCCGAAGTGACCTCTTCGGCCAAACGCACTCGCACCCGAGAGCGCGGCTTCCATGTCAAACCCGATAAGTGCTCGATGGCCGGCCGACCAAAGATCTCAAAAGTAACAAAGGCCGAGACCGGATTGCCCGGCAGACCGATCAGCGGAATACCGCGATACTCTCCGAAGGCCAGCGGTTTTCCAGGGCGCATGTTTACTCGCCAGAACGATACATGCCCGTGTTGTTCCACCACATCTTTCACGAAGTCAAACGCTCCGACCGAGACCCCGGCCGAAGTGATGATCAGATGCGCGCCAGCTTCCACCGCCTGATCCAAGCGCTCCTCCACGGCTTCCCGCCTATCTGGAGCGATGCCCAGGCGGATCACCTCCGCTCCACATTCTTCGATCTGGGCGGCCAGCGCATACGAATTCGAATCGTAGATTTTGCCCTCTCTCAGCGGGACATCCACCGGCAGCAACTCATCGCCGGTGGATAGCACGGCCACTCGCGGCCGTTCATAGACTGGCACGCGGGCGATCCCCAGCATGGCCAACATCCCAATGTCCTGGGGACGTAAGCGGTTGCTGCGCCGCAGGAGGATCGTCCCGGCGCGCACGTCGGAGCCGCGCTGGCGCACATTTTCCCCGAGTCGGACGGCGCGTTGCAAAGTCACTTGGAGAGGCGGCGGGGTGCCCGCTCCACGCACCATAAAATCCGTGTCTTCCACCGGAATGACGGCATCGGCCCCGGGGGGCATGGGCGCGCCGGTCATAATGCGGGCCGCTTCGCCAGGTCCCAGGCTGCGCTCGGGCGCAAAGCCGGCCGTAATATCGGCAACCACGCGCAGGGTCACGCGGGGAGCGGTGCGTGTATCTTCGGATCGCAGGGCAAAGCCGTCTACGGCCGAATTGTCGAATCGGGGCAGGTCGCTGACTGCATAGATGTCTTCTGCCAACACCCGACGCGCCGCCTGGTCCAAGGGGACAAGCTGCCGGCCGACCGGCTGTATGCGTTCGAGAATGCGTTGTTGAGCGTCGTGCACACTGAGAAGGGTCATATCAAAGTGCCAGCATTATACTTCAGAACGGGTATAATTGCGCTCGGAGGTTTCTCAATGGACATTACCTGGTATGGTCAATCTTGCTTCCGCCTGACTGAGCGCGGCATGGCAACAGTTGTGACGGATCCCTATGACCACTTGGTGATTGGCTATCGGCCGCTCAAGCTGCGGGCGGATATCGTTACGGTGAGCCACAATGCGCCGGGACACAATTACATCGAAGCCGTCAAAGGAGCGTCTCGTATTATCACCGGGCCAGGTGAGTTTGAGATCGGCGGCGTGTTCATCACCGGCATTCAGACCGATGGGCACAACAAGAAAGCCAAAGATGCCCCTCGCAATACGTTATACGTCTTTGATTACAACGGTCTGACAGTCGTTCATCTGGGCGATCTGAAGACCGTTCCTTCACAGGCTGAGATAGAAGCCCTGGGTACGGTCAACATTGCCCTGGTGCCGGTGGGCGGGGGTGGGAGTTTAAATGCTGCCAAGGCTGCTGAAGTGATCAGTTTGCTCGAGCCCAACTTGGTTGTGCCTATGCACTATGCCACCCCCGATGTCAAGATCGCTCTGGATCCATTAAACAAGTTTTTGAAGGAGATGGGCTTGAGCGCCAACACCGTAGAAAAACAGCCCTCGCTGAGAGTGACGCGTTCCAACTTGCCCGAGGAAACGCGTGTGGTCGTCTTGGAGTATCAGCAAGAATAGGAGTAGCCGTGCCGGTTAAAGTCCTAATGACGTGGGATATTTCTCCTGAGCATGAACAGGAATATTTTGAGTTTGTGATCGGCGAGTTCGTCCCTGGGGTTCAACGCATCGGCTTGCAGCCGATCGAAGCCTGGGCGACGGTTTATGGCCAATATCCGCAAATCCAAGTGGGGTTGCTAGCCGAAGACGCAGCCCAAGCCCAACAAGCTCTGAGCTCGCCGGAATGGCTGCGTCTATCGGCGCAGTTGTTCAACTACATCAGAAACTACTCCCACAAAATCGTTCCTGCGCGCAGCGGGTTTCAGTTTTAGTGCCGGCTTGGTTATCGCTCGTTCGTGAGGACAGCATCTCGTTTCTGGCCCCCCTTCTTTCTGCTGGTGATTCTGGAAGGCATAGCAGCCCTGATCGCTCTGGCTTCGATTCCGGGTGAGGGGATTTCAGTAACGCGCCTGATGTTGTATGGTTCCATCCTGGGGCCGATGGTGGTCGCTGGGGGGCTGTTTTACTTTTCGCGGAAGGAAGACTGGTGCGCCCGCACCCTCGATCCGTTTACTCGCCCGCGCCTCTTCTACGCCCTGAGCGTGATCGCCTCGCTTCTCCTATTGACCTCGAGCCTGCTTCTGTTTCTCTTGCGTTTCCTTCGCCCCGAAGCGACTTTACCGCTCTTTGAGCGGGCGCGGCCTACCCTGGTCTATTTCTCCCTTCTCTCGGCGCAATTCCTGCTATGGACGTTGATCCTTCGTCGCGGCTTTCACGGCGATGGGCTACGTCAACACCGATCGGTGCTCCAAGCGGCAGGGATGATCTTTGCAGGATTTTTGCTGCTGTGGGGGCTAGTGGCGCTCAGCGGCCTGGGCGTGACGCCAGACGCCTCTTATTGGAGCGAGCCGGGGGTGCCGCTGTTGGGATGGCAAGTGGTGGTGACGCTCCTGGTCGGTTGGGGAGCGGCTGTTTTCCTAGCAAGGCAGCCGGCCCCGCGCAAGCTTGATCTCTGGCTCTCGCTGGGGCTATGGCTCTTGGCGGTTGTCTTGTGGGGGAGCGTTCCCCTGGAGACCTTGCGCAACAGCTTCTATGCGCCGATCACGCCTCCGCTCAACCAACCCCTGCCGGCTTCAGACGCGGCCTACTACGACTCCAACGCTCAGAGCTTGCTTGTAGGCTGGGGATACATCCAGCCTATCCCCAGCCGCCCGTTGTTCATCGTGTTTCTGGCTGGGCTACATGCCTTGCTGGGTCAGGAATACTCCCGCCTTGCCCTGGCGCAGACGCTGCTCTTTGCCCTCTTGCCGGTGGGGTTGTATTGGCTTGGGCGCTTGTTGCATAGCCGCGTGGCTGGAGGGATGGTAGCGTTGTTGGCCATTCTGCGCGAGTGGAATAGTTTATGGGTGGCCTCTGAGGTGCGGGTCAGCAACAGCAAGATGTTCTTGTCTGAATTTGTAACTACCCTGGCCCTGATCGCCTATCTGGTGTTGGTGATTCGCTGGCTGCGTCGGAAGCCGCCGCATCCGATGCTGGCGTTTGCGGCCGGCGGCGTCCTGGGATGGCAGCTTTTGCTACGCACCCAGGTGGCCTCTCTCGCGCCAGGGATGGTGGGGCTGGCTTTGCTGGTTTTCTGGCCGGATTGGAAGCGCTGGGCACAACAGGCGATTGGGTTCGGATTGGGCTTGATGCTGGCCATCTCGCCCTGGCTGATGCGCAATCTGTCTCACACCGGTCAGGCCTTGTTGGATGATCCAATGCAGGTGAAGGTGGTAGCAAGCATGTATAGTGGAGGCACGCCGACCTCCAACTTGGCTCGTTTTGAGGGACAGTCGCCGCAGGAGATTGGCCGCTTTGTCATAGAGACCATCCTGCAGCGCCCGGGCTATGTGGCTGGGTTTGTTGCCAATCATTTCTTCGCCAATCTGATTGATACCGTGTTGGTCTTGCCGATCGTTGCCCGCTACGACGGGTTGTTGGCGCCGATCTATCCTTACTGGTACGAGTGGCGATCCTATCTTTCGCCGGCCAACATAGCGCTCTGGGGTGTTTACCTGGCTGCCATGGCTCTGGGGCTAGCGGCTGTGTGGAAACGTTTCCGCTGGGTGGGGTTGGCGCCGCTTGTGGCGTTCATTCTATACATTGGTTCCACTAGCTTGGCGCGTTATTCGGGGTGGCGTTATGTGTTTCCAGTGGATTGGTTGGGGTATTTTTTCCTGAGTTTGGGTGCAGCAGAGGGGATGGTGTTAGTGGCTTCGTTGTTCGGCAAGGATCTGTCCGCCGTTCTTAAGCCGCTTCATCCATCGCCGCCGTTGCGCTTGGCCGGCCGGTCCGGCATCGTCCTCGGATTGGCGGGAGGGATCCTTGTGGTGGGGAGCTTGCCCTGGTTGGCCGAATCCTTGCCGCCTCAGGCTGAGCTTCCCTGTCGCGCCGACGAGGTGCTTCCTTGTCTGGTCGAGCAGGGCTTCGCTGCCGAGCCATTGGCCGACTTTCTGGCTCAACCTGCTGCCGTTGTTCTGCAGGGACGGTTGCTTTATCCACGGTACTTCTCGCGCAACGATGGGCTTTCTTCGACCAATCCCATGCCGGCCTATGCACCGCGCCCGTTCCCTCGGCTGGGGTTCCTGTTGCTCACACCGGAGTCGCTGGAGCAGGTCGTTCTGCCCATCCGAGGTGCTCGGTCTCTGCCTGCGGCATCCGATATTGTGTTGTTTGGCTGTCGACGCCAGGGGTATGTGGAAGCAAAAGTTGTTCTGGTGATCGAGACTAGACAGAAGGTGGTCGGCGGAGTGTTGGAGGAAGGGTGTCCAGCTGTGGATGGTCCCTCGAGGCAAGAGTGAGACCTAGCAATAGTATTCTCGAGTGGAGCGAAGGAGGAAGCGATGGAATATGTAAAACTTGGTCGTACTGGTCTGAAAGTTTCACGCCTGTGCATGGGGACGATGCAGTTCGGTTGGTCGTTGGACGAGCCGAGTTCACATCGCATGCTCTCGGCTACGTTTGACTCCGGGATCAACTTTTTCGACACAGCCGACATCTATTCAAAGTGGGTGGAAGGCAACCCTGGCGGAGTGGCCGAAACGTATCTAGGAAACTGGATGAAGAAGCATCACATCCCTCGCAGTCAGATTGTGATCGCCACCAAGGTGCGTGGCGAGATGGGGCCGAGCCCCAACGATCAAGGCTTGAGCCGCGTTCATATTATGAACGCGGTGGAAGGTTCGTTGCGTCGTCTCCAGACGGATTATATTGACCTGTACCAGGCGCACTGGCCTGATGCCGACACGCCGATCGAGGAGACGTTGCGCGCCTTTGACGATCTGGTACAACAGGGTAAAGTGCGTTATATCGGCGCTTCAAACTATAAGGCTTGGCAGTTGATGGAAGCATTGTGGGTCTCGGATAAATACAATTTGGTTCGCTATGAGTGTTTGCAGCCGCACTACAATTTGTTGTGGCGGGCCGAGTTTGAGCGCGAGTTGCGAGATGTGTGCCGTACCTATGGCTTGGGAGTGATCCCGTATAGTCCTCTGGCCGGCGGCTTCTTAACCGGAAAGTATCGCCGCGATAAGCCCCTACCCGACTCCAAGCGTGCTGAGGGGCGCAAGCGGGCGATGACCGAAAAGAATTTTGCCTTGTTGGATATGATGGATCAAATTGCGGCCGCACATAATGCCACGGTGGCCCAGGTAGCTTTGGCGTGGATGTTGGCCGATCCGGTGATCACCAGCCCAATCATCGGCACTACCAGCGAGGAACAGTTGAAGGATAATCTTGGGGCCTTGAATCTCAAGTTGAGCCCAGAGGGAAAGGCGCAGTTGGATGCGATGACCGCTTACACGGATTAGCCGCCGATTGCTGCAGATTATGCGGCTTGGTCACGGACTAGACAGTGGATTCCGCCGGGAGTGGATAAAAAGGGGATGTTTTCACACAGAGACACAAAGACGCGGAGAGGCTCTGTGATCTACGTGTTGCGTTCCCATGCGAGTCACGTTGCACGGCGGATTTGGACCCTTGACAACCCTTAGGGAGGGTGATATAAAGCGCCGAAATTTCGTTGAACCCAAAGACAATTTCATACTGCGCGCTCTTATCCAGAGAGGTGGAGGGACCGGCCCTGTGAAACCTCGGCAACCGGATTGAGCTGCTCGGCCGTGTGTTCCGAAGGGGGAGTGTAACCGGCGCTCAGATTACGGTGCTAATTCCGGCAGAAGGACAGTCCTCTAGATTGTCGTCGTTCTGGAAGATGAGAGGTCGCCTGATTCTTCAGCAGCCTCTTCTTTCAGAAGAGGTTTTGTGTTTGCAAAAGCCTCCTCTGGATAAGTTTGTCCGGAGGAGGCATGGCGTATCGTGGGCGCGCAGCTTGATCGGCTGGTTCTTGACTATATTCTTCTCTAGGAGACGATTGCATGACCACCCAAACTTCTTCAAGACGTACCTTTGGCTTTTCTACTCGTCAGTTGCATGCCGGCTATTCGCCCGAGCCGACAACCGGCAGTCGGGCGGTTCCGATTTATCAGACCACCAGTTATCAGTTTCGCAACACAGAGCATGCGGCCAATCTGTTTGCGCTCAAGGAGTTGGGGAATATCTACACTCGCATTATGAATCCGACGACCGAGGTGTTGGAGAAGCGCCTGGCCGATCTGGAGGGCGGCGTAGGCGCTCTCGCTGCCAGCTCGGGTCACGCCGCCCAAACGATGTTGATCTTGACGCTCTGCCAGGCCGGCGATCATATCGTGAGCAGCAGTCGCCTATATGGCGGCACGTACAACCAGTTCAATCACACGTTTCCCCGACTGGGGATCGAGGTGACGTTTGTCGATCCAAACGATCCGCAGGATTTTGAGCGCGCTATTCGGCCAAACACCAAGATTTTGTACGGGGAAACGCTGGGCAATCCAGATATCTTCGTCTTCCCGTTCGAGGAGGTGGCTGAGATTGCTCATTGGCATCGCATTCCGTTGGTGATTGATAACACCTTTGCTACGCCGTATCTGTGCCGGCCCTTCGAGTGGGGCGCGAATATTGTTTGTCATTCCACCACCAAGTTCATCGGCGGACACGGTGCGGCCATCGGTGGAATCATCGTAGACGGGGGCAATTTCGATTGGCGTAGCGGCCGTTTCCCGAATTTCACCACCCCCGATCCCTCGTATCACGGTTTGGTGTATGCCGATCTGGATCAAGTGGGGTTGCCACCCTTCATCACCAAGGCTCGGGTGCAGATTCTGCGCGATATTGGCGCCTGTCAAGCGCCTTTTAACTCTTGGGTAACCCTGCAGGGAATCGAAACGCTCAGTCTACGGATGGAACGCCATGTGCAGAACGCGCAGACCGTGGCCGAATTCCTGGAGAAGCACCCGCGCGTTCGTTGGGTGACCTATCCCGGCTTGAAGAGCCATCCGCACTATGAACGAGGGCGTAAGTATTTGCCCAAGGGGGCCGGCGCAGTTTTGGGATTTGGGATCGAAGGCGGGTTGGAGGCCGGCCGCCGCTTTATTGACAGCCTGCAGCTCTTCAGTCACCTAGCCAATGTGGGCGACGCCCGTAGTTTGGCTATCCACCCGGCCACCACCACACATAGCCAGCTCTCGCTGGAAGAACAGTTGAGCGCTGGCGTTTCCCCCGATTTCATTCGCCTGAGCATCGGCTTGGAAGATATCGAAGATATTCTGTGGGATTTGGATCAGGCGCTGGAGGCTTCGGCCAGGGTTTGAACCCTCAAGCGGATTTCTAGGAGAGCATCTTGGAGCTTCATGTCTTGGAATGACCGAGCGAATCGTTGTGCCATAGGGTGTTTAGCGATTTATCGTAAGAAAGGAGGAACACGGTATGCCTGTTAAGATCCCCGATACCCTGCCCGCTCGCGCCCTTCTGGAGAGCGAGAACGTGTTCGTAATGGGCGAGACCCGCGCCCGACATCAGGATATCCGTCCGTTGCAGGTGGCCATTCTCAACCTGATGCCCACCAAGATTCAAACCGAGACTCAGTTGCTGCGCCTGCTGAGCAATACGCCCTTGCAGGTGGAGATCACGTTGTTGCACATGGCCAGTCATACTCACAAGAACACCTCGGCCGATCATCTGCTCAACCATTATCGTTCGTTTGCCCAGGTGCGAAGGCAGAAGTTCGACGGCCTGATCGTCACCGGCGCGCCGGTTGAGCATTTGCCGTTTGAAGAAGTGGATTATTGGCCAGAGCTGCAGGCGGTGATGGATTGGGCGGAGACCAACGTTTTTTCGACGTTTTACATCTGTTGGGCCGCCCAGGCTGGCCTGTATCATCGCTACGGCATTCCCAAATATCCCTTGCCGCGTAAGAAGTTTGGCGTCTTTTCTCATCGGGTGCTCGATCCCCGCAACCGCCTGATGCGCGGCTTCGACGATGTCTTTTTTGCCCCCCACTCGCGCCATACCGAGATCCGCCGCGAAGATATCGAACGCGTTCCTGAGTTGCAAATCTTGGCCGAGTCCGAGGAAGCCGGGGTATATATTGTGGTGTCGCGCGATGGGCGACGGGTGTACGTCACCGGCCACTCCGAGTACGATCCCCTGACGCTGAAGAGCGAGTACGATCGGGATGTGAACAAGGGGTTGCCTATCCACGTCCCGATCAATTACTACCCGGACGATGATCCCACTCGCTCACCCATTGTGCGCTGGCGTGGACACGCCCACTTGTTGTTTTCCAACTGGTTGAACTATTACGTGTATCAGATCACGCCCTACGATCGGCGTGCTATTCCTCAACCCGGCACCACGTCGGATTTCTAGCCGAGCGGCCGGCTTAGCCGATTTGAGACCAGGGCCGGCGTTCTTCGGGAATTGTGAAGCTGCTTTTGCGGTCGTTGATCATTTGGAATGCCGCTTTGCGGTATCTGCCGCTGCGTATATACACCGTGTCGCCAGCCTGGGTGACGTGGGCTGTTTTCGGAATAGCACGCTGGGGCCGGTCAAGGGTGCCGGTTTGTACCTCTTCCGCATGTCTAGCCTGTTCTCTGAAATTGGCTGTTATACTTAGGGGTAGACTGTACCATGCCTTTCAACAGTTGGCTGCCAAATATATCAGAATTGGTGGTGAAACCATGAGTCTTCGCGAATCGTTGCGACGTTGGCAAGAAACGACGCTGAAGAAAGCTTTGGAGCGTTTCCCCGAACGCAAACCGCGCTTCGAGACCTCCTCGGGGATCGAAATCCCCTGCATCGGCCTCCCCTCGCATCCGGATCCGGACTATGAGCGGAAGTTGGGCTTTCCGGGCGAGTATCCCTTCACCCGCGGCATTCAGCCGACGATGTACCGCTCTCGTTTCTGGACGATGCGACAGTATGCTGGCTTCGGCACGGCCGAGGAGTCGAATCGCCGCTATCGTTACCTGCTCTCACAAGGGCAGACCGGCCTCTCGGTGGCGTTTGATCTGCCAACCCAGATCGGCTACGACGCCGATGATCCGATGGCTGAGGGCGAGGTGGGCAAGGTGGGAGTCTCAATCTGTTCTCTGCACGATATGGAGCGCCTGTTTGAGGGGATTCCCCTGGATCAGGTTTCGACTTCGATGACCATCAACGCTCCGGCCGGCATTTTGTTGGCTATGTATATCGCCGTGGCAAAGCGCCAGGGGGTGGAGATTCGGAAGTTGCGAGGCACGATCCAGAACGACATTTTGAAAGAGTACGTGGCCCGCGGCACATATATCTTCCCGCCTGAGCCGTCGATGCGCTTGATCACCGATATCTTCTCGTTCTGTGCCCGCGAGATGCCCAACTGGAATACGATCTCGATCAGCGGCTATCACATTCGCGAGGCCGGCGCAACGGCTGTACAAGAGGTAGCCTTCACCCTGGCCAACGGCATTGCGTATGTGGAAGCAGCCTTGAGGGCCGGCCTGAATGTGGACGATTTTGCCGGCCAGTTGTCGTTTTTCTTCAACGCTCACAACAATCTGTTTGAGGAGGTGGCCAAGTTCCGCGCCGCGCGCCGCATGTGGGCTCGCATCATGCGCGAACGTTTTCGAGCGCAGAAGCCCACTTCGTGGCAGTTGCGCTTCCACACCCAAACCGCCGGCTCAACGCTCACCGCTCAGCAGCCGGAGAACAATGTGGTGCGGGTGACGTTGCAGGCTCTGGCGGCTGTTTTGGGCGGCACCCAATCGTTGCACACCAACAGCATGGACGAGGCGCTGTGGTTGCCGACGGAGAACTCGGTGCGGGTGGCGCTGCGCACTCAGCAGATCTTGGCCTACGAGTCGGGCGTCGCCGATTCGGTCGATCCGCTGGCTGGCTCGTACTTGATCGAATATCTGACGGATGAGATCGATAAGCGAGCGACCGAATATTTGAATAAGATCGATGAGATAGGCGGTGCGCTCAAAGCGATCGAGTACGGTTATATTCAGAACGAGATCCAGGAGGCGGCGTATGCCGCTCAGAAAGCGATCGAGCGCGGTGAACAGGTGGTTGTGGGGGTGAATCAATTCCAGGTGGATGAGACGATCACGCTGGAGCGCTTGAAAGTCGATCCGGCGATCGAGATCGCTCAGCGGCGGCGCTTGCGAGAGTTGCGGGCCCAACGTAACGCCCAACGTGTGCAGGAGCTTCGGGAGCGCTTGGCCGATGCCGCCCGCGGCACCGAAAACCTGATGCCCTTGTTCATCGAGTGCGTGGAGAACGATGTCACGTTAGGGGAGATCTGTCATACCTTGCGCCAGGTGTGGGGCGAGTATGTGGCCGAGAAGTTTTAGAGTCTACCCCGGAGGGAACTATGCCGACGGTTAAATCTATCCATCACGTAGCTGTGGTCGTCAGCGATTTGGAGCAGTCGCTGGCGTTTTGGCGCGATGCGTTGGGCATTCCGCTGCAAGAGGTGCGTGACGTGCCGGCCGAGCAGGCCCAGGTGGCGTTCTTGCCTCTCTCGGGGGGCGAAGTGGAGCTGGTCAAACCGACCACCGACGATAGCGGCGTCGCTCGCTTTTTGGCCAAGCGCGGCCCAGGCATGCACCATATCTGCCTAGAGGTGGACGATATTGAGGGGATGTTGGCCCAGTTAAGGGCGAAGAATGTGCGCTTGATTAATGAAACGCCGCGCCTCGGCGCCGATGGAAAGAAGTATGCGTTCATCCATCCGGAAGCCACAGGCGGAGTCTTGGTGGAGCTTTATCAAGTCTAACGACCAAAAGCGGGCGTTTGTGGTTTAATTCTCCCCATGCTGCCCGACATGGAGGCGATCTTCCAAAAGAAGTGCCGGCTCGAGCCACATCGTTTGGTCGTGGTGGGCGTTTCTGGCGGAGCCGACAGCTTGTGTTTGATGGATGTCCTGCATCAGGCGGGGTATCCGATTTTGGTGGCCCATTTTAATCATCAACTGCGCCCCGAAGCGGAAGGCGAGGCGGCGGCGGTTGAGCTGGTGGCGGCGCAATTGGGGGTGCCGGCCGTGGTGAAGAGCGCCGATGTGCGAGCGTTTGCTGAGCAGGAGTCGCTTTCCATCGAAGAGGCCGCACGTCTGTTGCGCTATCGCTTTCTGTTCGGTTTGGCCCGACAGCACCAGGCCCAGGCGGTGGCGGTAGGGCACACGGCTGACGATCAGGTAGAAACGGTCTTGATGCATCTTTTGCGCGGCGCTGGCTTACGCGGTTTGCGGGGAATGTCGTATCGCACGATCCTGCCGGTGTTTGATGCGCAGATCCCGTTGGTGCGGCCTTTGCTCGATCTCTGGCGCGAGGAGACGGTGAGGTATTGCGCCGGCCGCGGCCTGCGCCCGCTGTCTGATCCGAGCAACGAATGGTTGAATTTTTTGCGTAATCGCATCCGCCATTTGCTCATCCCTACCTTGGAAACGTATAATCCGAAGTTTCGCAGTGCCGTGTGGCGCATGGCGCAGACGTTGAGCGGCGACTATGAGATCATCTTGCAGGCGGCGGCGGAGGCTTGGAAGCAGACGGTGATCCGCGAGGCCGATGGGTTGGTGGTGTTTGACGCACAGGGGTTGGCCGGCCTTTCCCCTCATCTGCTGCGCTATTTGTTTCGACAGGCGATCGAGCGCATCCAGCCCATGGTGGATGTCCGCTATGAAGCGTTGGAGCGCATGGTGGCTTTTTTGCAAGCCGGCCGAGGGATTCTTTATCTGCCAGGTGAGGTTCGAGTATTGCGGGAGGGGGGAGAGGTGTTTGTGGCCGGCCAGAAGACGGTGTTGCCGTTCGAGCGTTGGCCGCAGTTGCCGGTCGGCGTCGATGTGGTATCGATCCGTCCGCCGTGTCAGGTGGAACTGGCTGGGGGGTGGCGTTTGGTGGCCGAGGTGTGGAACATTCCGTCCTTGGTCATGGAGCAGATGAAGCACAATCGGGATCGCTTTCAGGTGTGGCTAGACGCTGATGCTCTTCAGGGAGAGCTGGTCTTGCGCGTCCGTCAGCAGGGAGATCGCTTTGAGCCGTTGGGGATGGGTGGGCATTCGCAGAAGCTCTCCGACTTTTTTATCAACGAAAAGCTGCCCCGGCGCGCCCGAGCGCGCTGGCCGCTTCTGTGCGCCGGAGGGCGGATCGCCTGGGTGCCAGGCTATCGGGCGGGGCATCGGTTTCGGGTGACGCCTAGTTCGAAGCGGATTTGGTATTTTGCTCTTCAGCCGCCGAGGCCGGAGGGGGGGTAGGAGGCGTCTGTTTCGTATTGGGCGTTCAAGCGCCGCAGTTTGAGGCCGATCTCGCGCCATTGGATCTTGGAGATGCCCAGTTTCTGGCGGATGCGATCCCATTCCATGCCGCTGCGATAATCGCGCAGGGCACAGGTCCAACGACATATATCAAAGGAGAGGTGTTTTTCTAGGCCGGCCTGGCGACCGATGTCTTCCAGCAGGTATTCTAGCCGCCGCGGCGACCAGGGGAAGAGTTGATCGCTGGGACGGTATTGATCTAGGTATTCTCGGTAGGCCTCGACCCATTCGTCGCTCAGGCGGAGTTTGCGTTCTTTGTAGCGGTAGGAAGGGCTGGCATAGCGAATGAACACCAACGGCCCGCCAGGAGCATCGAGTTCGATGTGGTTGAGGTGTATCCCAAGACATTCGCTTTTCTTGATGCCGGTGGTGAGCAGCAGTAGGAGCAGGGTGTAGGGACGGGCGTCTGGCTTGGGGGCATGACGATGGCGGTTGGCCGCCTCGAGGACGACTTCTACTTCTTCGTCGGTCAGCACTTGGGGCAGGGGGCTGGTGGCCGAACGTTGGACGACTTTTTCGGCCGGATCCGTGGGCAGGACGCCGTAGTGATGGAGCCAACGGAAGAAGGATTTGAGGGAGGTAATGCGCCGCGCAAGGGTTTTGGGGCTGCAGGGGATGCCGCGGTCTTTTTCGAGCCAGACGATGTAGCGGTTGAGGTCTTCGGTGGAGAGGGCGCCGATCGGGCGGTCGGGCGGGAGGTATTGGGCCAGGATGTTCAGGTCGGAGAGGAAGGCTTTGATGGTGTGGAGAGAGCGACCTTGATCGTTGAGGTAGAGTTCCCAGGCTTTGACGGCAGCGCTGATGGGAGCTTGGGGGGTGAGATGGGCAGAAGGCGCAGGGGAGGACATCGGGTCTCCTTTCTGTCGTGTAGTTTTTTCGTATAGTTTAGCTGGGAGGAGGGGAGATGTCAATCCTAGTCGCCGCAGATTGGCCACAGATTGATTTCATGGGGTTCAGGGGTGATGCAGAGTAGAGGTGGGTTTTTGGATCAGCCGAGCGGTTGTTGTTGAGTGATGCAGTGGATGTTGCCGCCGCCGAGCAGGATCTCGCGTCCGGGGACGCCGATCACCTGGCGGTCGGGTAGCAGGCGCTGAAGGACGGCTAGGGCTTGGGCGTCGTGGGGGTCGTTGAAGGTGGGGACGATCGCAGCGCGGTTGCAGAAGTAGAAGTTGATGTAGGAGGCGGCTAGACGGTCGCCGGCCCGGCGGGGCAGGCTGTTCTCCACCTGATCAAGCCCTTCGGTTTCTTCTGCGGTCAGGTAGAGCGGGCCGGGCTGGTGAATTTTGTGGATGGTGAAGCGCCGGCCACGGGCGTCGGTTTGGGCGCGCAGGTATTCGTAAGCCTCGAGCGAGCGCTCGTATTGGGGATCGGTGCGGTCGTCGGTCCAGGTGAGGGCGAGTTCGCCCGGGCGTAGGAAGCAGACCAGGTTGTCTACGTGACCGCTGGTCTCGTCGGCGTAAACGCCGCGCGGAAGCCAGAGCACCTTTTGGACGTTGAGGTAGTCTCGTAGGTAGGCTTCGATCTGTTCTTGGGTGAGATCGGGGTTGCGGCCCGGGCTGAGCAGGCATTCGGCAGTGGTCAGACAGGTCCCCTGGCCGTCTACGTGGATCGATCCGCCTTCGAGCACCAAGGGGGCTTTGTAGCGGTCCAGGCCTTCGATCTCGAGCACTTTTTGGGCGACAGCTTCATCGAGGTCCCAGGGGAAGTAGAGGCCGTTGTAGAGGCCGCCCCAGGCGTTGAAGCGCCAGTCGACGCCGCGCACTTGGCCACGGCCGTTGACGACGAAGGTGGGACCACAATCGCGCATCCAGGCGTCGTTGTTGGAGATCTCGACTACCCGCACTTGGGGAGGGAGCAGGGCGCGGGCATTGGCGTATTGGTCGTGGTTGACGCCAACCGTGACCGGTTCGAAGCGCGCAATGGCGGCTGCTACAGTGGCAAAGGCTTTTTGGGCCGGCTTGGCGCCTAAACGCCAGGTGTCGGGCCGTTGCGGCCAGAGCATCCAGGTTTGTTTGTGGGGAGCAAATTCGGCCGGCATGAAGAAGCCATCGGCGCAAGGGGTGGAGGATAGGGTGTGGGGCATGGGCGAGCTCCTGAGTGCGGTAAAATGATGGGGTGTTTCTTGGGTCGTTCGTCAAGCGGGTCGTTCTTTGAGAGACGCTCAGTTCGTTGGGTGAAAAGGAGACGCTGTGAAACGGATTCGTATCGCTGTGGTTCAAACGCATTGGCCCGGCGCCCGGCCGCCGATGCAGGAGGCCTATCGCCGGCAGATCGAGCAGGCGGCTCGCGCCGGCGCTCAGTTGGTTTGCCTGCAAGAGTTTACCCTTTCTCCGTATTTCGCTAGCCAGATCGATCCTTCGGGGTTTGATTGGGCCGAGCCTTTGGAGGGCGGCCCGACCCATCGCTTCTTTGGCGGGTTGGCCCGCGAGCATGGAGTATATGTCGTCGCCAGCATTTTTGAGCGAGATGGCGATCGGTATTGGGACACGGCCATAATTTATAACCCTCAGGGTGATTTGCACGGTTTTACCCGCAAGGTGCATATTCCCCAGGGGGAAGGGTATCACGAGGATCATTTCTTCCGGGGCGCCGATCGGTTTCCGGTGCACGAGGTGTTGGGGGTGCGCGTGGCGATCCCCACGTGTTACGATCAGTGGTTCCCGGAGCTCGCGCGGATTTATGCTCTGGAGGGGGCGGAGTTGATTTTTTATCCGACCGCGATCGGTTCGGAGCCGACCAGCCCGGCCACCGATACTTGCGAGGCGTGGCAGGTGGTGATGCGCGGGCAGGCGATCGCTAACGGGGTGTTTGTTGCGGCGGCTAATCGGGTGGGCGTGGAGGGGGTGATCTTTTACGGGTCGAGCTTCGTGTGCGATCCGACGGGGCGGATCATCGCTCAAGCCGGCCGCGAGCGGGAGGCGATGATCCTGGCCAATCTGGATCCTCAGGCGTTGGCCGAGTGGAGGAGGCTCTTCCCGTTGCTGCGGCAACGGCGGCCGGAGGTGTATCGGCGCTTGGTGGAGTGAGGATGGCCGCCAGGGCGTTGGGGAGCAGGTCGGGGCGACCATTTCGTGTAGCCAGGATAAAACCCCAAGCCTCTGATAACATGGATCAGCCACAGGCCGGCGGGACAAGGCGTCACTCTTCGCAGGCGGCGAGGAGTTGGTTGACCAGTTTATACAACAGGAAATCGCCCACTTTTTGGAATTCGTCCAACACCTTTTGAGCCAGGTCTTTGGCCGTGCTTTTCTGGCCATCTTCCAGGCAGGCGACGGCCTGCTTGGCGCTTTTCAGGCCTTGCTCGAAGGCGGCGATCCAGGCCAGCGGGTGTTTGTCTGGCAGTTGCTCGAAGATTGGCCTGGCTTGGGCAAGATAATTCTCCGCCTGCTCCCATTGGCGGACGAAGGCAAAAGCGGCTGCAATGCCCAGGTAATCTTCTCCCTGGCTGCCTAGATCCTGCGTTGCCTGGCGAAGCAGCCGGATGGCTTCCAGATCGGCCTGTATCCTGTCCGGCTTTTGCTGGACGATTTTCAGCCGGAGCAGAGAAGTGAGTGAGTTGGCTTCGCCGAGATGGTCGCCGATCTGCTGAAAGAGGCGCTTTGCTTGAAGGTAATGCTCTTGTGCCTGGCCGAAAACATCGCGGCACAAGGCAATATCGCCCAACGCCCGCAGGGTGTAGGCTTCCCCCTGACGATCGCCTATCTGACGGCACAAATCCAGTGAAGCGCAGTAACTTTGCTCTGCCGCATCGATCTGGTTGCAGGAAAGTTCGCTATGCCCTTTTCTTCGCAGCGTAATCGCTTCGCCCACTTTCGCGCCCACGGCGCGGTACAAGCCCAGGGCCTGGCGGTAGTGTTCCAGCGCGGCCTCCATATCTTTGCGGAACTGGAGCACGTCGCCCATCGCCTTCAGCACGTTGGCTTCGCCCAAACGGTCGCCCACGGCGCGGTACAAGTCCAGGGCCTGGCGGTAGTGTTCCAGCGCGGCCTCCAT